>Ga0209489_108874_pt1 | contig 13182 bp, 6 predicted proteins | sample SiratrowhiteBW_FD_187527 | JGI IMG/M metagenome (GOLD analysis project Ga0209489, IMG submission 187527) | Root nodule microbial communities of legume samples collected from California, USA - Siratro white BW (SPAdes) (version 2) | ecosystem: Host-associated > Plants > Roots > Nodule | place: USA... | reverse complement strand
TTCCGCTTTTACTATAATCAATTCTGTATAAAGTAATAAAATACTGATATATTTGTTTGGAGTATTGAATTGTATTATTACTGGACTGGGTTCTGAATTGATTTTTGATTCTGCTTACTGTTTCATGTAACTGTTCTGATTCAGTAAATTCAAATAAAGATCCAGTCTGTGAAACAGAATTGCATTTTACTGAAAAATATCAAATTGTTTCAAAAAGTTTTGAAATCCAATTCACCCCCCTCTTGTATTTCAGCCAAAACAGTTTCCAACATACTCCATTGGTATTTTCTCACTTAATGCTAGATTTTATCTGATCAATAGAGTCTTGATCTTGATTATTGAATTTAACTGGGAAGTACTCTTGAGTTTGTGAATTAGATGAAAGTACTCAATATTGGAATACTAGAGATATGTTTCAGTGTATTGATTGCTATAACATTTGTTCTTAATGCTTTGGTAATTTATTAAATAGCTGAGGGATTAGTGTTTAGAAAATTACCTTGTGAATTTCATATCAGAGGGATCGATCCGTGTTGTGTTGTAAATGATTATTATATGTGCATCAATAGTGAGTAGTTACTAATATTGTATTTTATTATCAAATCCAAAATATGAATGAGGAAGACAAATGAAGTTCAATCCCATAATCTTTCTAGATCTTGAAAACTTTCTTTTTAATTGCTATTTATTCTTTAATTGTTTTTATTGTCTATTAATTTAAATTAGTCTCAATTCATCTTAAAACTTTTAATTGCTTAATGAGTTGTGAAATTGAGATTTGATAGTAAAACTGTTTTATGTAGGATCCACATCCTTACTTTAAAAATTTATATTACTTTTGACACTTACTTTATAAATTTATATTAATTTTGACACTGTACACTTGTAAAAAAAGTCAAGTATCATAAACAAAAGCTTGGCATAATCTTACCAAAAAAATGTTTATAGGATTAGCATTTGATGTGGTTGCACATTCCTTCAAAGTGTGGAAATAAATGTCAACCATATAGTGAGGCCATTTTGGTCATCATCTGAATGAGGCTTATGTCATACGTCTTCTATTTCCAAGTTGGCTTCATTGCATAGTACACAAGGCGTCTATAAAAGTAGCATCACTGTGGTCAAAATTCACACTGCTTTTTCTGCCTGTGTTTATATATATGCATATGGTGTTATATATTCTGCTCTCAAACACTCTATTCTTGTGTTAAGACCTTCATAAGAGAGAGGATGGGAGCTCTGTTTCCAGAAGAAAAAGCTGAGAACCCAAATGGTTTTCTTCAACAACTTCACCATCAAAATGATGTTGATGCAGGAGCACTCTTTGTCCTCAAATCTGAAGGTTTTATCTCTTATATTATGTAGTTCTTAAAATTCTCCTTCTTCTTGCTTCTTTCGTCTTTTATGGAAAATTGTTTAGAACCATATGATTCTTATCCTTCATTCTTTCCTAATATTGCACGAAGTGTTGGTCCTTCCAAAACCTTAGTAAGTTCTTCAAAAGGAAATAGGACATAGACCATACCCAGAAATATTATCATTCGTAGTGTATATTCTTTTGAATTACTTTTAGGTGTACTTTAACTTTACAAAATCAATTAAGAAAATTAAAGGAGAAATATCCGAAGATTAAATAAAAATAAGAAAAGAACTAAATCTCCATAATAAAAAAATATTATTTTCAATCTAAAACATTAAAATATTAAATTTATATATCTTATTTTTTATATATTGTTTAATTTTTTAATTTTATTTAATGTAGGACAAGCTCAGGTTTAAATTCTTAACAATACTTACTTATATATTATATTATTTAACTTTATTTCTAATTATAGAAATACGAAAAATAATATAATTATATTTTGTTTAATTGAATTTGTAAAGCATTGACCACACATATTACGGAAACACTGTGCACATGGTCTCAATCTAAGAATTAGCTAAAAAATTATATAAAATAGTATTGGTTCTATTATAATTAATAATGATTACTAAAACCTAGTTCTCAAGAATTCATGATTTCATCTTTGAAACCAATTGTTAATGGCTTTAGCAGCCGACTTTGATGAACCAATTCGTTGACGTTTGGTTCTCAATAATTGTAGCACATGCACTTAAGACAAGAAAAAAAATTGTTCACACCATTATATTATTAGTTGTTGATTATGATATTATTTTGTGTGATTTTGCAGGTTCTTGGATGCACTGTGGCTACCATTTGACAACATCGATTGTTGCACCACCTCTTCTGAGTCTTCCTTTTGCATTCACCTTCCTTGGATGGACGGCTGGGATCGCATGCTTGGTGATTGGAGCATTGGTGACTTTTTATTCATATAATTTAATTTCTAGGGTTCTTGAACACTACGCCCAGAATGGTAAGCGTCAGCTACGTTTCAGAGATATGGCTCGTGATATTTTAGGTACACTCTTATGCTGCTTTTATTTCCCTCTCAAACACCTCTTCAATCTTTTTTTGTCTATGGTCACTATAATTTGTAAAACTAAGGATGCGAAATTAAGTGTAACATGTGGGTTTTCTTTAAGCTTTAGTACATTAAAGAAATAATAGAATTTCGTATGAGGGTTATAAATAACTGTTCTTAATTTCACTCCGGGTGTGCTTGATTTGGTTATTTAAATTTATATGTATAGCTACATTAGTCCTTTTAAGAAAGTATCACTATTTAGTCAATTTTGTCACCAAATTAATTTTGTAGAGTAAATAAATTAGTTTTTATAGGAAATCATATCATCTGAAATAATTCCTTCTAGTCTCTTATGCTCGTGCAATTTTTATTAAAATAAAATTATAAATTTTCTCATTAACTTTTACAAAAATAATACTGTAAAATTTTAAATGTAATTTTTACATAATAAAATTGTAAATCTGCTCATGATACATATTACTTAAATCTCCTATACACTAACAAAAAATATTTGTGGTGATAATAATTAAATAAACTCTTTTTATACTTTTTCTTTCTTCATAATCCTCGATAGGAGACTTTGCTAAATACTGACTCAATAACAACAAGTTTGTCAAAGAGTAAGGAATGAAATAAACTAATTAAATAACAAACTCTGTCTTTATGAAAGTATTTATAAATGTTTTACTTTTATTTCTTTTATTTATATATGACAATAAGTAATTAATTAAAGGTTACATAAGATAAAAATATAAATGAGAAATATGATGATTAAATAAAATAAATTCTTAAAATAATTTCAATTAAAAAGCTGAGGAAATATTTTGAACCCAACGCCCTTACTTTTCATTAAATTTACAAATTAGAGTTAAAACTAAATTTATTCAAACTGTTTATTTCAATTTACTTATTAGTAGTACATAAATGTTTATTTCATACAAGTAAAACTTATATTAAATAAATATTTTGAATATAAACTTTATATTATAATATATAATAATTTTTAAAATAAAAATTCAGATTTTGTGAAAAATAATTTATATTATGATACAAATTTATTTTTAATTATAATTTCTTTTAAATTATTAAAATTGAAAATAAGAGATTGAAAAATATATATATATATATATATATATATCTAAAAACTTACTGATGAAAAAAAAAACCTTTTATTAAACAATAAAGCTTTAAAACATTCTCATATAACTATTCTAGTTTATACATAAAAATGGTTTTTTACTCGTCTAAATAAATGAGTTTGTTTGTTTGTTTCTATGAAACTATAGTTAAAAGTATATAGAACAATGAGGTTTTTTTTTTTTTTTTTTTTTTTATTTTTTTTTTTTTTTTTTTTCTCTTATAATTTTTCATTCTTTCTTTGACGGCTTCTTGTTGCACCTCCGTACTCTCTTCCTACACCTCCATACAAAAACTAAATATACCATTTTACTCTCTTCATTTTCTTCATCTTCTAATGTATATCTCTATTTTTTTCATATTCGGAGTTGTGTGTATATTTTAAATTACATAATCTAAAATATAAAAAAAAATTATATTTCAAATTGTGCATTTTAGTTAGTTTATATAATTTGGAATACAAAAATTTGTATTGTGTTATTTGAAATATAATTTTTTTATTCTATATTTTTTAATTCAAAAAAGTTTTGAAAAAATATTTTTATATTTTTCGAATTTTGGAGGTCTAGGAAGAAAAGTATGGAGGTGCAGCAAGAAGCCATCTCTTTCTTTTACTAATGTAAGTCTACCCTCAACAGGTCCAAGATGGGGTCGTTATTTTGTTGGCCCAATTCAGTTTGCAGTTTGTTTTGGTGCTGTGGTGGCTTGCAATCTTTTAGGAGGACAATGCATGAAGGTTATCATCAACTCTTCATCCCCTTATTTATCTGTCAAAAACTATATTCTTTTATGTTATAAACTATGTGCATGCATTTTTCAGTAATTTCAAATAATTGGTTCTTTAATCAAAGATGACTCCATATTCTATATTATGACTATACAAAAATCAAATTCATGAAATGCAGGCAATTTACTTGCTGAAAAATCCAAACGGCACCATGAAGCTTTACGAGTTTGTAGTCATATTTGGATGCTTCATGCTAATTTTGGCTCAGATCCCATCTTTCCACTCATTAAGACACATTAATCTAGTGTCATTGATTCTGTGCTTAGCCTATAGTGCTTGTGCTACAGTTGGTTCCATTTACATTGGTAATTTCTCCAACTAATTTTCTCTTTTGGCAATTTAGCAATTTGCACTTTATGCTTTGGCAATTGAATTGAACCTTTTGGTTTGGAATTTACAATACTGTTACAGGAGAGTCATCCAAAGGACCAGAAAAGGACTACTCTTTGAAAGGTGACACTGAGAATCGCTTATTTGGAGTCTTCAATGCAATTGCCATCATTGCCACAACCTATGGAAATGGAATCATTCCAGAAATTCAGGTCCATCATAATAACTAATAATTAAAAACTAAAAACAACCCCTTTGTTCTTAATTGCATTTCTTCTGTGGTTGTAGGCTACAATAGCACCACCAGTAAAAGGGAAGATGTTCAAGGGACTATGTGTTTGCTATTTTGTTCTCATAGTCACTTTCTTTAGCGTATCGGTATCTGGTTATTGGGCATTTGGCAACCAATCTAAAGGACTCATATTAAGCAATTTTGTGGACAATGGGAACCCTCTGGTGCCCACATGGTTCATCTACATGACCAACATTTTCACTATAGCACAATTATCGGCAGTTGGTGTGGTATGTCATGTACTAATTCACCCATCATCACCATCTAATTTGTTTTAGAGATATAACTATTTTTTATTGATTACCTTTTGAGAAAGTTTATAAGAGATAACTATAGTGTGTTTAAACGTGAGTCTAGTTTCATATTAAATAGAAATAAGAAAGTTAGACAAAGTATAAAAAAAAAAACTCGACCTCTTATTTCATTTTTATATGATCTCCTCCTATATTTCTAGATAGTAGTATTTTTAAAAAATATTTGTTTTTTATTAAAATAACTTAAAAGGGTATTTAGAGAGAAATAGATGTAAATTTTGAGTAATATACATGAGAATTTGCATGCATTCTCATCTAACTAGCCTTATTATGTTTCATCTTAAGCAAAATAAGCATTAAATTCTAATGCAGGTTTATTTGCAACCAACAAATGAAGTCCTGGAGCAAACATTTGGAGATCCAAAATGCCCTGAGTTCTCCAAACGCAATGTAATCCCCAGAGTGATCTCAAGATCACTAGCTATTATTATTTCAACTATTATAGCAGCCATGCTTCCATTTTTTGGAGATATAAACTCTCTTATTGGAGCTTTTGGCTTTATCCCTCTTGATTTCATCTTGCCAGTGATTTTCTACAATTTCACATTTAGGCCATCTAAGCGAAGCTTTATTTTCTGGTTGAATGTAACTATTGCTGTGGCTTTCACTGTATTGGGAGCAATAGCAGCAGTTGCAGCAGTTAGACAGATAGTTCTTGATGCCAAAACTTATCAATTATTCGCTAATGTATGATCTGCTTGTTCATACATTGGACTATCTAATGAAATCTGTTGGTACAATTCATATATCTTGGTACTATTTTATAAAACTTAGAACAAAAAGAAGATAATTTAAGAGCTAACTTGGTGTTTTTATTTTTTTTCTCTCCTTTTCTTTGCTTTCTATACTATACTACACTAAAAAGTAATTCTTATAATTCTATAACAATGTTCTCTAACATTTACAAAATATAAAGAGTCTCCTAAATACTACTACTAAATACTCTTAATAGATATTTCATATACATTTAATCTCCATTCAAATTTGTAACAACTTTATTCAATCATTTTCTTCCCATTGTTAGTCTCTAAAGTTTCAAACTAATTATTGTGTTATTCCAAATTTTTTTTAACAACTACCACAAAAGGAACTAGGAGACATGGAAATGATCTTTATAACATGTTAAAATGATCATGAATGAAATATTTTTCCTACTTTCTCATAAACCTATCACACTCTCTCATTCTATCCTTTCTGTTAGGTATCTAAGTGTGAGGGTAAGTCTTAAATCAAATATAAATGAAAAAGTTGAGCAACATATAAAAAAAACCCCACAAGTTCAATGCTTTAATGTTTTATGTTAAAGATGATGTCATTCGCTTGTCTGGATCAGATTCTTATCTTATCTTGTTTGTCTTCCTTATGTTGGTGTTTTAAAAAATATGTATTTGTATTAGAAAATATGTATTTACGTATCTATATGGGTATGTTATTTAAATAAAGAAGATTAAGTACCAAGTCAGTATCTAGAGATCTATTAAAATTTCATTTATTACAAAGTGTACTATCCAACTTCTTTTAATTCAATTTTTTTTTCCTTTACATTTAAACACTATACAATTCATGTAACATTATTTTGATACATGATGAAACTAGTTTCTATTCTTTAAAAAGATATAAAAGCAACATGTAAAAGAGATGATCAACGAATTTTTTATTTTAAAATTTTGAATACATGAAAAAAAATTAAAAAATGTTGAATTTTTTTGTCAAAGACAGTATTAATTTCTTATGTAGTTTCACTCATGTTTTATTTGTAGTGAATCTCTAAAATATTCTTATAAAATAATCCATGAGTAATAAACAATAAACTTATCTGAAAAAAAAGATTTTGAGAGTAAAACTATTTTAAGAATGAAAATAGATAATAAAATGAAAAATTGACTCTTTTTTAATTGAACATTTTTATTCTTTTTCATACTCTAAGACCTCATAAACTAATCCAAAATTTTGATTTATAACTACCTAACTTATGTTGACTATGGCGTTACAACGTGGAATTTGATTACATGCAATACGTCAAGAAAAGAACCTTACCTCGAATCAAACTCCTTCATCCATCTTTCATTCGGTGGCGTCTTCACCTTGGAATCTCTTGTCCAATTTGGATTCCACAAGGTTGTTATCCCGACAGCAACACATACTTTGGCCCAGTAAGATATAATCTTAAATTTTGTGTTCAAACACACTTTTCATTGATTAAAATTCATGCAAATCTTATATAATACAAGATATATCGAACAAGCTTTTTTTTAATGATACTGAATTTGGTCCTCTTGAACACGGTTTCCTATTTTAGTAACATATAATTAAAAAGAAAGATCACCCAGAGCATGCATAATTTATATAAAAATTCTTTAATCAGATTATATGTAACAATTAAAAGTTGATAAATTAAGTGTTTAATCTGATTTTGTAGATTGATCCTACATATTAATATTTTATTTAAGCTTGAAATTCTTTTCTGAGTTGTTTTCCTTGTCAATTTTTTTTGAGCCACAATGTTTATACAATTCAATATCAATAAAGTTGATACCGTTTTTTTTTTTTCTAAAATTGACCGGTCATTTTTTTTTGTTAAATTTTAATCATCAATAAAGTTGACAAACTTTTTCGAGAATAGTCAATCGACTTTTTAATAATTCTTTTTGTAAAAATGGTCTTTGCTAAACTTTAATTATTAATAAAGTTGATAAATATTCAGAATCAACCTAACGCGAAAAAAATTAAAAAAAACGAAAACATCAAGATATTCAATAAAATTTTCATCTTTTAATTTAATTAAGTTTTAATTACCTTAAAATTTTCTGTATTTTTAACTGAGTTCAATCTAACAATTTTTGTCTTGTTGTATGTTTAAAATAGTTTTATTTTTATTTCATTATCGTCTAATTTTGTGACCAAGATGATATAATCATAAGTTATCTTCTTATTTTCAATTCGTTGATAAATTTGCATATTTATTCTCTAATTGTTCAAGTTTTCACTCAACTCTTTTTTTAAAAGTGAAAGCATGCATTAAATATCAAGTTAAAAAAAATTAAGAAAGAAAAAAAAACTCATTGTAGATGAATTCGAAACAGAAAGACAAAAATAAAAGTTAAGTTTATTCATTAACGACAAAAATTAAATAACAAAAATAGTTATAAAAATAGAAAATATTTAAAATATTCAACAAAAGCTTGCCATAAATCTTACCAAAAAAAAGGTTTATAGTATTAGTATTTGATGTGGTTGCATATTCCTCCAAAGTGTGGAAATGTCAACCATAGTGAGGCCATTTTGGTCATCATCTGAATGAGGCTTATGTCATACATCTTCTATTTCCAAGTTGGTTTCATTGCAAAGTGCACAAGACGTCTATAAAAGTAGCATCACTGTGGTCAAAATTCACACTGCTATTTCTGCTTGTGTTTATATATATGCATATGGTGTTATATATTCTGCTCTCAAACACTCTATTCTTGTGTTAAGACCTTCATAAGAGAGAGGATGGGAACTCTGTTTCCAGAAGAAAAAGCTGAGAACCCAAATGGTGTTCTTCAACAACTTCACCATCAAAATGATATTGATGCAGGAGCACTCTTTGTCCTCAAATCCCAAGGTTTTATCTAATATTCTTAAAAGTCTCCATTCTTCTTGCATGTTTCGTCTTTTATGGAAAATTGTTTAGAACCATATGATTCTTATCGTTCTTTCTTTCCTAATATGTTGTACAATATTATAGTAAAATTTGAAAAACAATATAATTATGTTTTGTTAAATTGAATCTGTAAAGCATTGACCACGTATATTACAGAAACATTGTGCAGATGGTGTCAATCTAAGAATTAGCTAAAAATTATATAAAGAATGTGAATTGAATAAAATAGTAACCATTTAAATAAATATATTGGTTCTATTATAATTAATAATGATTACTAAAACCTAGTTCTCAATGAATTCATGATTTCATCGTAGAAACCAATTGTTAATGGCTTTAGCAGCCGACTTTGATGAAGCAAAATGTTGACCGTTTGGTTTTCAATAATTGAAGCATGTGGACTTACACCAAGCACTAAAGACAAGGAAAAAATTGTTCATACCATTATATTTTATTATTTGATTATGATATTATTGTGTGTGATTTTACAGGTTCTTGGATGCACTGTGGCTACCATTTGACAACATCGATTGTGGCACCTACTCTTCTGAGTCTTCCTTATGCATTCACCTTCCTTGGATGGACGGCTGGGATCTCATGCTTGTTAATTGGAGCATTGGTGACTTTCTATTCATATAATTTAATATCTAGGGTTCTTGAACACTACGCCCAGAATGGTAAGCGTCAGATACGTTTTAGAGACATGGCTCGTGATATTTTAGGTACCTCACTCTCATCTTATGCTGCTATTATTTCTCACTCAAACACCTCTTCAATCTTTTTTTGTCTATGGTCACTGTAATTTATAAAGCTAAGGATGTGAGACTAAGTGTGACATCTGGGTTTTGTTTAAGGTTTAGTACATTAAAGAAAAAATAGAATTTCATATAAGATTGGATTAGAAATTTCATATCGAGAAGAGAAAAAGGCTTTTCAATATTTTATAAGTGAGTACAAACTTCAACTTACAAGCTGGTTTTGTAGAATTGAGTTAGACTTAAAGTCTACTTCTAATATGGTATCAGAACATATTCTAACAAAGTTATTAGGTCTATCAGGACCACCCGTTATTGGACTGTCATTGACCCATCCTTAAATCATCAAATTAAATATTATAAGGAATTATTTTAGATGACATGAGTTCCTACATCCGCATGAGAAGGCTTTTATAAGATTGAGTTAGACTTAAAGTCCACTTCTAATAGATTGTAAATAAGTAGGTAGGCTTGATTTAGTTCTTTAGAGTTAGATGCGTAACTACATTAGTCATGTTAAGAAAGTATCACTATTTAGTCCATTTTGTCACCAAATTAATTTTGTAGACTAAATAAATTAGTTTTATAGGAAATCATGCCATATGAAATAATTCCTTGTAATCTATTATCCTCGTGCAACTTTTATGAAAATAAAACTACAAATTTTCTCATTTAACTTTTACAATAAACTTTCAAATGTAACTTTTACACAATAAAATTGTAAATCCATTTATGATACACAATTATTCAAATCTTTTATACACTAAAAAATTGTTGAATTGTGGCCACAATACTTAAATAAACTCTTTCCTTTTAAAATAGTTTTATATTTTTCCTTTTAAAATAGTTTTATATTTTTCCTTTCTCACTGGTAGAAAAATGGCCTTCTATGTCAGGTTTGGAGGGTATTTTACGTTGTTTTCCGAATCGACGTAGATAAAGGCGGCGTAGAAAGTCTTGGACATATTACGTCGGTTTCATAACCAATGTTTTACGTCACTATGTCCGTTGGAAACAGAAATTGATGTCATATACCCAACTCAAATAATTGAATTTTTGATGTAGGAGGTAGATACTACGTCGGTTAAATCGATGTAGTATCCTTAAAAAATTAAAAAAAATTAATCCTATTACGTCGGTTACTACAGTGCAATCGACGTAATAGGTGGATACTAAGTCGGTTTTCCCAGTAACCGACGTATATATATACAAATTACTTCTAACTATTCTTTTCAAATTTCTTTATTGTTTGGTTGTCTAATAGTTCCTGGTCTTGAAAAAGCTGAAATAAAGGTACAACAGGTGTTATCAATCATCATTATGTGAAACTTGAAAATCATTTTCTCTATAAGTTAGTGATACAAACTCGGACTATGGTCCTCATTTAATGCATCACGTAGTATCCACATTCTCAACTTCCTTGTTGCTTGTGGCACTTTCATTCAAGTTAAATCATGAAATAAGTAAAAAACTAATTTTAATAAATTTAATTTAGAATTAAATACCTTTGAATATATCCAACGTAGGTTCTAGGATGTGGATGTAGATCTTCCGCCAAGAACATTACAAACATTAGTTGCACTAAAATCCAAGATAATTAGTAACTTGCATATTATACAAAAAAAGTGATGTATTATTTAAAGTTCATTAAATCATACCTTTGTACTACTTGTTTCATATTTGAACTTGGTGATGCAGTGAACATAACCAAATCATTGTGTTATCTGCGGGACAAACAAGCATGAGTTGTCAATGGGACTTGGAATAGTCAATCCATTACTCTCATATTCTCTAAATTACTTAAGATCAAAATATAAAGATGTGAAACTTATGAATGAACAATAGGGGCAAAGTAAGTCATCTTTTTGGATTCTTGAATTCATCTCTGTATATAAGTCTGACAGTCCATTTTTTTATTTCCATACTTCTGAATACTTTGTGGCTCAAGGAATCCATAAATATCAGGATTCCTTATGCTATAAACTAATTGATTTATGTACCTGCAATTCTCATAATATATATGAGAATATTGACATTCAGTCTCAGATACATATGGTAAGTCTAGAACTTCACCATGCCAAGTCCACATTATATAGTTCTTTAAGAAACCATCACAAAGAACATGCTTTTGTATCTACTCAATATCTAGTCTTTTCCCATTCAAACAATTCACACACGAATAATTATATCTTTCATTTATTCCTGCTCCATTTCTTTTAACAAATTGTAGAAAATCTTTGACACCTTTCTCATACACATCATTGATTCGACTTTCATTTATACAACTTTGGTCCATGACTACGTACAATACAAAAATTTTATATATACTATACAATGAACAAATTAAATACAAATTGTCAAGGATCGAACATCCTTGGACTCAATACCAACACGCGCTCAGACAATGCACAAATTAAATACAAATTGTCGGGGATCGTATCCCCGGGATAAATACCAACACATGTTTCAAAGATACAAAACATACCTCTTATAGATAGTGAGAGCAAAACCAGTGAACGCTAAGAGCAAAACCAATGAACGCAAATGACCCAAATGAACTCTAGCAAAATCAGTGAATGCAAAAATAAAGTGAATGAAACACAGACAATGAGAGCAAAGGGAAAAAGGAAGAACAACGCCACGTACCAGTGAACCAATGCCTCCCAAAACGCGAACAATGCCTCTGAAAATGCCAACCCAAAGCGCGAACCACTGCCTTTGAAGACGCCAACCCAAAACGTGAAACAATGACTCCTAAAACGCCAAACCAACGCCTCCCAAAATGTCAAACTAATGCCTCCCAAAACGTCAAACCAATGCCTCCCAAAACGTCAAACCAAACACAAACCAAAGCCTCTCAAAATGCAATCCCAATGGCAATGAACGCGAACCCAATGACAACCAAGACGCGACCCCAAGGCAACGATAACATGTGCAACAATGAAGAGAAGCAAAGCGAACAAAGTGAAGGAGAAGGAAATGTAAGTGAAAATTGTTGTTGTCCAAGAGTTAAAACAAGACATATTACGTCGGTTTGGAGCTCCTAACCAATGTAATATCTGCCTCACTAACTCTAATTTACCCACATTTTTCTCAAATCACTCAGATATATAAGATAAAAATATATATGAAAAATATGATGATTAAATAAAATAAAATTCATAAAATAATTTCAAGAAATATTTTAAACCTAACACCCTCGCTTTTCATATAATTAACAAATTAGAAATTATAATTAAGAGTAAATTTCTTCAAATTGTTTATCTCGTTTTACTTATTAGTAGTACATAAGTGTTTATTTCATACAAGTAAAAATTTATATTAAATAAATATTTTGAATATAAACTTTATATTATAATATATAATATTTTTTTAAAATAAAAATTCAGATTTTGTGAAAATAATTTATATTATGATAGAAATTTATTTTAAAATAATAAAAAATGAAAATAAAAGATTGAAATATATATATATAAATATATATATATATATATA
>Ga0209489_108873_pt1 | contig 13184 bp, 10 predicted proteins | sample SiratrowhiteBW_FD_187527 | JGI IMG/M metagenome (GOLD analysis project Ga0209489, IMG submission 187527) | Root nodule microbial communities of legume samples collected from California, USA - Siratro white BW (SPAdes) (version 2) | ecosystem: Host-associated > Plants > Roots > Nodule | place... | reverse complement strand
TTGATATGCTAGACTTTAAAAAAATTCTTATGACTGAGACACTCTATTCTATTTGCATGTAGTTAGTATGTTATAAACTTTTAAGTTTACTAGCTTACCCTTGTTTTTTATGTTGTTGTATGAATTGCGATGACTGTACTATGTACACGAGCAGGTGCAGATGCAGGTCTTGGAGCACCTTAAAGATGATATGCTCTTAAACTGATGTTCCTTTTGTCTTGTATATACTTGTACATATGTTTTGATGTAGTTAAAGACTTGATGACCTTGAAATGATCACTCTTTTTATCATGTAGGTAGTCGTAATTAAGTTTGATGTACCTGAATACTTTATGCAGTACTCTGAACCTTAAATGGGTGGTAATACTTAGCAGACAAAAGTTAGTTTAATTGAGAATATTTTTAGATAGACTCGCTCAAGCAAAAGAATCTCGCTCAAGCGACTTTTGCAGAAAAGTTCACTCTGCAAGTCTCGCTCGAGCGAGCCCTTCGTAAACAAAATAAGATGCTCTCTGGAGTGTTTTCGCCTAGGCAAGAGTGGTTTCGCTCAGGCGAAAATTAAGAGTGCTCTCTGGACTGTTTTCGCTCAAGCGACTTATTTCTAGCTTGGGCAAGGTGGATTTTCGCTCGGGCAAAATTATTTTCGCCCAAGCTAAAAAAAAAAAGTTAAAAAAAATTTAAAAAAAAAATCATTCTTCTTTTCTTTTCTTCTTATTTATTCTTTCCTTCTTTTATTTATCTTTCATGTATTAAATATTTTATAATTTGAAATATATATATTTTATTTATTTATAAGAATTGATTGCAAATACTATAGAATTTTTGGATTGTTACACCTTTGAGATTTGAATGAATATATATAGATATTAAATGAGTTGAACAAATGAGAAAGAGAATAAAAAGAAAAACTATTCAAATGAAACCAAAGAAAAAATAGTATAAATAAAATTTTTATATTATCTTATAAAATAAAAATATTTTTTAATAATTTAAAATGGGTCATATGTGAGACCAAACCTTTTTCATACCTAATTTAAGATATCAAGTATTATTCAAATAATAAAATTGTCCAACAAACCAAATAATCATTACACACCTTTACAATTCAAGTAAAAATATAAAATATATTTTAGTATGATTTCAATTTTTTTAATCACCTGACACACAAAGATGTTACTTTTCGGATATAAACAAAAAGAAAATAAGGAAAATGATGAGAAAAATCAAGTTTTTTTAGCATAGGTCCACAAATAATTCATTTATATTATTTTAGCACTACCTTTTTTAAAAGCCATGTAACTTATTCATTTGAAAAGCTTTTCTGGTGATTCTTATTTCTATGAACTCTTAGAAAATAAGATTTCATTTTTATGTCCAAAGTTGAGAATAAAAACAAGGAAATTAAATGAACTAAAAAAATAAAAAAAAAAAAAACTAAAAATGTCAAACATAGCAAGTTATCATCTTTTCTTTAGTGTTATCTTTTGTTTTCTCTTTTAACTTTAATTTAACTAAGTCAAAGTCTCACATTTTACAAATCTAAAATTCTACAAATTCAAGGATCTTAAGGTATTTAAGGATTTTGATTAAATCACGACTCAGTAGGCTAAGTTTTCTTAAGTTTTTTTTCATAACAAATATTTCCACAACCAAGTTAAAGCTTGACTTGAAGGCATAATAAATTGTTAGATATTCAAATGTGAGTCTAAGTCCTGCATTAAGTAGAAATGAGTAAGTTGAATAATATATAAGTTCCACATTGGGTAGAAATGAGTAAGTTGAGCAATATATAAGAAAGAAGACCCATAAACCTACTGTCTTAAGGTTTTGAGCTGAATGTGGTGTCACTCCCTTATGTGGTTTGGCTTAGTTCTCATTCTTATGAAATCTCCTCGATTATGTCTCATCGGATCCTCCCAACAAGTAGTATCAGAGCCGAAGGTTCGTAATGACTTGACGGTGATTGGCTCAATAAGAGATAGGGAGTATAGAAGAGGGACTCTCACTTGAGGGGGAGATTGTTGGGTACCCAAGTATGAGTCTAAGTCTCAAATTGGGTAGAAATGAGTAAGTTGAGCAATATATAAGTGTAGAAGAGGCTCATTTTCTCATTCTTATGAGATCTCCCTGGTTATGCCCACTCGAATTCTACCAACACAAACAAATTCCAAGAATTCCTCCTTATTGAAAAAAAATAACATCAATATGATAGAACATTGTAAAGGAATGATCCTCAAATTCTCCCAACACAAACAAATTCCAAGAATTCCTCCTCATTGAAAAAAATAATAATATCAATATGATATGAACATTGTAAAGGAATGATAAGAAGAAAATGGAGAAGAATAATACATAATTTAGACAAACATATAACAAAATAAAGAAAAGTAAATATTCTTCTATACCTTAAGGGTCTTAGAGGAAAGAAGGGATGAAAATAGGTGGAAAAGAGGACAAGAGAGAAAATGAGAGAAAAGGATAATTGTACATTGAAGGCAAAGGAGAATGAAAGAAGTGTGATTGTCCCACTGGTGAGAAACATTTGTTCTCTAAAAGCTTATAAGGTTAATCCTTAATGTGAAATAGGAAGAATGCCAAATTTTGCATGCTTTTTTAGGCTTCAAAGAGTTTAGTCTCACTCTTAGTAGTCACAAAAAACACCCTCTCCTTACGTTATTTGGAGTCTTTTGGATTGAAACTTTTTTTGTTTTTTGAATTATTCATGCTTCCTAAGTGTCTTCTTAAACTTTTGTGTTAGAAAAGAGAATTCAACTTCATTGCCTCACTCTACAACATCTAATAAATTGTTTATAACTTTTAGTGTCTTAAAAGGTATAATAATCCTATGCTTATAGACATTGGGAGCAAAGGATTTGTTTTTATCCTTTCCAGAATCATGTTAAAGCCCTTCTTCATGAACTTCTAGGATGCTAATAAGCTCTTCTAAAGTAAGTTTTTTGAGATTCTTAAATGCTCACAAGATCATGTTTTGAGATTTCTATTGAACATGAGATGATCTCAAAATTTTATCAATAAGATCATAATTTTCAAAAACTCTTGTGATTGATCAGAGTTTATTTATAATTATCTAGAATTTACAAAAACAATCATGTACACTCTCATTTTCTTATTATATGTAGAATGATTCAAATTGAAATGTTAAAAGATTGAGTTTGTTCCTTTGCACCTCCTTTGATCATTCACAAGTGACAATAAATGTATCTCACATTTGTTTGACAAACTTGAAAGAATGTACTTTTTTTCATATCCATCTTTGTATATAACACACATAAAAATTATAATCCCAAATTTATGAAATAATACATTTTTAATGTTTAAAAAAATTATTATTATTATTATTATTAGATAATTTGGATATTTTATTTATGAGTCAATAATATATGATATAAAATATTTTTATCTAAAACACGTTATCTAACACACCTTGAAAAACACACCAACTTGAGTCTTTGTTTAATATGCTTAATCTAACAAAATTCTATAAAACAAAAATTCAAAGTTTTGCCTAATACATTTAAAAAATTTGTAGTAAGAGAAACTAGTTTGAGAAAAAAAAAACAAAAACGTTAGCTAAAAATTTTGTAATATAAACAGATGAACTGCATCGATGAAATGAAGTTTGCATTAAACACATATTGAAATAATAATCTAAATAATATAGGATTAATTTATATAAATATTTGAAAAAAAATTACACCAAAACTTAAACAATTAAATGAATATAAGACTATTGAAGGTCTTAACAAATCAAATGACAAGACTGTATATCACAATACCATAAGTCTTTCATTTTCCTCAATAAGAACTAAATAAAAATATTCTTGTATCCTTAATATTATTCACAACATGAAAAATTTAATGCACGAGATAAATTTGATTAACTTTCTTTACTACATTAATAACCTTCAATGTATAATTTATCATATTACATTTTTATAATTAGACTTATCTTTTCATTATCTCTTACAAAATAATCATAAAAATTTTCATCAATTAAAATTAAATTTCAAGATTAAAGTCCAAAATAAAAGAAATGCAATCATAATTTTTACTATTAATAAGAGTGTTACAATTAGATAAAGGATCACACTTTTGAAAGAAAATGTTACAATAATAGAGATAAAACTCTAATATTCAATTATTGATGTAAGAGAAAGAGACATTTATTATTATTATTATTATTATTATTATTATTATTATTATTATTATATATATATATATATATATATATATATTTTCAAATTTTGATATCTTTATCAATAAGATATTCCTAATTTCATTATTCTATTTAGATTTATAATTATTTTTATCTCTATTTTTACGTTGCCTTGAATGTAACACTAATAAATATAATTTAACCTTATATATTTAAATGAGTAATATGAAATAGTTTTGTAAAAATATATGAACAATATATTAATGTTACTAATGTCATACAAAAATATTTATAAAATATGTACTCTCACATTCCTTCTTTTTTTCTTTTTTAATAAAAATAATAGACAGATTTTTAAGTAGAACTATATCACTTTGTCATATGTTATATGTTAAACAATTATTCATTGTAGTTCATATCTAATTTCTTGAACTCTAACAATTATTCGTTGTAGTTCATGTCTAATTTCTTGAAGTCTAATAGAACGTGAATACTCAAAATAATGCCAATAACTTTTAGAAAATAAGAATCTTCACTGCTAACATAACCAAACAGAACCATAACCATTTTTATATAGAATTTGTTACAGTAATTTTCTCTATTTCTTTAACTACTATCTATATTAATCCATTATATATTATAATTTCTTTCTTAAACTACAATTTATATATATATATATATATATATATATATATATATATATATATATATATATATATATATATATATATATAACGACAACATGAAATCTTCTAATTATATAAAAATTTTCAATATTCGTGTATTAGTTGCATAAAAGTACTAGATAAAGTTGTTACTGATAGAAAATCTTATAAAAATATATACAAAAAAATTATACAAATATAACCCTGATTGTTTAGTAGATAAAATATAGTTATTATCTAAATTAAAACCAAATAAATGAAAGGTTCAAAACTTGCATCTGACTCATCGACCAAGCTATAATAATTTATACTTTTACCTATTTGATTTCACAAAAACTAATGTATTAATTATACCCTTATCTGTTACACTAAAAGAATTCTTATGTTTAACAAAACATTAATAAATAATTATGCTCTACAAATTAAATATATTAATTTAATAAATAAGGAGAAGACGTTACAAGAATATATATTATCTCTTTGAAAGTTTTCCTTTTAAAACACTAAACAATTTATAATTTTACTAAACATGACATCATATAAGTGCATATCTTTTTACTCTTAGAATAATATTTGTAACAAAGCACAAGTTAGACTCGGTCAACATTTATGAAAATATAGATAACATATATAAACTCTTCTTCAACGTATAATATATATCACTCTATAAAAACTTTTTCAAAACAATTCTCAAATGACTGCTTCTCCCTGTACCTCCAAATCTTTCTTCAGGCATCCTAAAATTTTTTAAATTGTCCAAATTACTCTTTAAATACGAAAATGATCCTGAATCTCTAAATTTTGAAAATTATTACTCATAATTTAAAAAACCTATTAGCGACTTTTTCTGAAATTATATACTAATTTTAAAAACATGTTCCAAAACAAGTTTTTGAGTTACAGAATATCTTTTTTCAAAAGAATAATATAATAAAAATTTATTCCAAAATAACTAATTTTAAACACTGACTTCTAAAATGTTTAATTCCAAAACTTATTCAACAAATTTCAGAATAAATTGAAATTTCAGAATAAATTGTTCCGTAATATATTCTCATATTTTAAAAAAAATATTTTTATTGACTTATAAAATATTCAGCTCCAAAACTCAATCCAAAAGTCAATCAGGTAGAAGCACTCGTCTCATATTTTATTCAGACCCTCAACTTTTAGAGGCCACTATATCACAGTGTTACCATATGCCTTTACATTAGAACCTGATTTAAGAAAAAGCAACAACATAGAACGACTTTAAGAATATGATTATCTTATCTCTACTACATATGAAAAAGTTAATAACATAATTGTCGTTCGGTATACATATAACAATAGTGCTAACTCAACCTTAATTATTCAGAAACGCATACTTCAATAACTATTGAAATGAAAAATCATCATCAAAGACCATTTTAATTGTGATTAATTTTTGTTAACAATGAATACACAAAAATTTCAAAAACAAATCAGGAATAAAAAGAAAGAAAGAGAAAAAAAAAACAGTATAAAAATGGATTTCTTTAATTCTCCCTAGAAACTATTACATGTGTGGTTGGACAAATTTTTACAAAATAATTGAATCACTTATTACACCACCTCTAATCGCCTTGTGCACATGGTACAATAGTATTTTCTTTTGGTCTTAAAACACAAGGGTAGAAAACAAAACCTCCACTGGCTCTCTACATCCATGGCCTGAACCATCCCTCCACAATAAGGGCATGCCCCTGGTGCCGTATGCCTCCCTAACACCCTTTCTTCCTCGTCACACACAAAAACCAAACACATCACACTTGTGTGAAGTACTAAAGAACAATTTTAGGTAGTGTTTGCTTTGAGGGTTTTTGGAGTGAAACTATGTTTTGTGTGTTTCAGATTGTGGAGTTGCTTATATAGAATGGGGCAAAGAACATTCGAGGACGTGAAGAAAATGAGAGAAGGGTGTTGGTGTGTGTGGAAGAATAGAGATTGTTCTAGAATAACAAAGAAGAGATTAGGAAAACGCAGGGAACTTGTCGTAAGCGCGTTTCCAGAAAGGTCTTTTTCAGCTTAAACGTAAAGTTTAGCGTTTGACGTGTTAGTGGTGGGGCGTTTACTTTTTTTTTTTTTTCTATGAAAACGAATTAAATTTTTTTTGGTCAAAATTAGACATATCTTCTATTTTTCTGCCGTAGATTACACTTCCGGCGGAGATAAACAATAAAGCGTTTAAGAAATATAAATAATTATTTACAAATTAAAATTAATTTATATATAAACTAATTAACTAAATTCTCTTATATTTTTCTAAATTTTAATTTGTAAAAATTTAAGTTTATTGTTTTTTCTATATTTATCCTTTTAAGAATTTATAAAGAAAATCAAAATTTTAAATGTATTTTTAAATAAATAAATAAATATGTAGAAATAGTTAATTTTAATAATTTATTGGAAGTTTTAATTAATTAAAAGTTAAAAAATGTAGTCTGAACACTATATTTCAAACCTGTTTCATTGAGGCATAACATAACTTCGCATAAGATTCATTTTGATAATTGTGTCAGCGTGAAAAAATAAAATGGTTTAATTATTTTTTTATTAGATACTGTGATAAAGTAATTTTAACTTCTTGTGTTTACGTAAATTAGTTCTTCTACATTTTATAATTATATTATTTTAGTCTCAATCAATTTCCATAAAAAACTTATTGTTTTTATCCCACGGTTATTATAAGATTTTTTTAAGCATATTAAGATGAAGACGGAAATATACTTTTACTTTTATAAATATATAATTTTGATTTTTATAAAATTTTGATTGTAAATCTGGTCTTTTAGTTTGTTAAAGTTAAGTAATTTTTATTCATCATTAATGTGTCATTTTATTATTAATTTTTAATAATTTAATTTTGATTAATCATTTTAAAATTGTGTTTTTTTTCATAAACAATTGAATGATATATTAAAAATGATAAAAATTGTTTAATTTTGAAAAACTAAAAAAGTTAGTCACCCATTAATAAATATGTAACCTTTTTTTAACAGCTAAATATATCACTTCTATTACGATGGACAAAAAAATTAATTTTAAACAGAATAAAAATGAAAGAATTAAATATTTAATAAAAAAATCTGATACCCAAATGAATGTTGAAATTTTGAAATATAAAAGCACGAAAAAACAAGTAAATTTTATTAACATAACATTGCATGTTATCGCAGCCCTATTGTTTGATTTACATATCAAATTGACTTAATTGTAAAATTAGAGAAAACAAAAGTATAATAGTGGTAAAAAAAGCAGTATGTACTATTTCACCAATATATAATATAAAAAAACATTAACAAAATATGTTAAATTACATATTATAATACTTTAAAAAGCTTAATTTAAGCCATTAATGGATAAAACACATAGCACAATAAACATGTAATTAAGCTAAAGTAAATAGAAGGTTAATGCGTACATGATTATTGACTTCTAATTCATAGCACAAGGACTAAAATATAGTGTTTGAACATTAGGGGGGCAACTTGGGAAAGAGGGTTGAAATGAGTGGCTATTATTGGTTGAGGGAGACTTGCAATTCAAATGAATTCTTGTGGAGTATTATTGACCCATATCTTCATCAAAACCCATTTGCTTTGCATACCAAACCACTTTATTATGTAGAATAAAGTACATGCATTGAAGAATCTCAACCTTTGAGAATAACAATTAAGTGACAAGACAGGATGTGTTTAATAGCCCACGTGCAATTTGTTTGGTTGGAAAGAAAATAGAAAGGACGAATTTAATTTGATTTGTTTTTACAAGAAAAAATAATAAGGAGGATAAACTCAAAATTGAATAGGTTTTATAAATATTTGTTACCTTATTTCTTTTTTTTTCTTTTTATTTCCATTAAACATATTAACTTTTTACTTTTTTTGTGTTTGAACATACTTTCTCATAAAAGTTTTTATAAGATAAAGTAATTGAATTATTTTTTCATAAATTAAAATTAATTTATGCATAACTTAATTAATAGAAACCTTTTGATATAAAGTATTTCTCCAGTAAGAATTTTTTATTTCTATATCGTCTCTTTAAAGTGGTTCTTTTACGTTCTAACGAGAAATGAAATTTTTTTGTAAGGTAATTGATTTTGACTCCCTAAAAATAAGGATCTATGATATCATATATTATTTGTATGTTAATCTTATAATTTAATTATATGATAAATATGATCGAGAGGTTAAAAATAACCTTATAATCATTTTAGCCTTGGATATGAAGGATTTTCAGTTGCACAGTGAAGGATGGAGTAGTGCATATGAATACAAGGAGAGATTTTATGCTAATATAGGACTATAGGGCTTGGAGAACAATTGGAGTTCTCTTTAAAAAAGAAGCATCTCATAGACCTGAGGAGTCCCTATATAATTCACCTAAGCATTTAGAAGGTGTACGAAACAATCATATAAGGAACAAGTTGTTGTTTTGAAGTTCTCAAAGACAAAGGCATATACTTAAGAGATATAGGTTTAATGGTATGCTTGCCTATGCTCTAGTTGCAACGGAAGAGGTGAAGTTCTTTGGACCAACAAGAGGTAGTTGCTTGTGTTAAGGGCGACAAGTAGATTTTGGCCATGCATGAAGAGATGGAGTAGTTGTAAAAAAAATAAAAATAAGACTTTGGAGTTGCTAGATGGTCTCATGCTCTAGTGAAAATTCTTATGGCAAAATAGGCGTAATGCTTCTACTTCAAGAAAAGCATTGATGGGAAGTTGTCTGGTGAAACTTATACATAAAAAAAGGTGTATAATGATAGAGCATTTAAAAACATGTCTACAATAGAAAACATCTTATTCAAAGTTTGATTGGTAGCCAATGGTCATATTTAGTATCAACATCCGATTTTGTCAGAGTAATATTTTAAATTAAAGCATAATAATAAAAAAAAAGAAATAAAAAATGAATAATAACATAAAAATATATTTATTAGTTTAAGTTTTCTTAAAAAATAATAATAATAATAAAATTAAAAAAATTAATTAATTAAATAAAATTCAAATTTTTCTATTACAAAACACAAAAAAAGATTAAAAAAGAAAAGGTAGTGATTTTAAAAAATAAAATAAAATAAATAATTAATAATAAAAAAACGAAAATAACAAGAAAATAATAAATAAAATCATAAAGAAAGAGTCAACTCTCTAACTTCTCACTTCCTAATTCCACTAATGTTTTCTAAAAAAATAATAAATTATGAAACTGCTCAAAACAACCCACATTCTCCATTTCAAAAATAAAAGTAAAAGTTATGGCCGTTGAAGAGGAGCATTCATTATGAAAAAATAAAAAAATATCATAACAAGGGGAAGGAGTCAAAGATGGATAACTCCTCTTAACCACCTTGATTTCAAAAATAATAAATAATAAAAAAATGAGATATAGATGAAAAAGAGAGAGGCACGGATACAGAAGGGACACTGAAAATACACAGAGGAAAAAGAGAGAACGGGAAAGAGAGAAAAGGAAGAACGGTATATTGAGAACGAAAAAACAGGTATGTTTCCTTTACAAATTGGCTTTAAGTCTCATGTTTCATTTCATGTCATGCATGTGCATCCACTTAATAAAAAATAAAAAATGCATCCACTTAATAAAAAATAAAAAAGAATCACGACATGCATCCTGCACCCAAACCACTACCCCCATGGTGGCTGCTGCCCTCCTCCACGCACCAGCCATGCGCCACCAACCTGCACCTCATGGCACCTTGCCTACCACGCTCCAAACAGCACCACATGTGCCCCTCCATGTCTACCATGCATTGCCACAACCTCCCTCACACCATGTTACGTACCCAGAACCACGTGAACCCCTTCATGTCCTCCAGCACCTCACAAACCTCGCCTCCATGTTGCCTCCACCACGCCCCTCCACGATACCATGGCACCTTAGCGCCACCATGCTTCATCACCTAGGGTAGCGTCTTCATTACCTCTAATGCAAGTACAACACCTCCTCTACCCCATCACATCTCATTCATGCACTCAACGCCACCAGTAAAGCCCTGCAACCCTCACCACCAGTGGCAGCATGACATCAACTCCTCCCTCATCTCAACTGGTTGCCACAGAAGCCCTTACACTTCAGGTACGGGTTGTGAAGAGAGAAGTCCGGAACCAAAGCCAAGGTGGAATCCAAAGCCTGAGTAAATTCGCATTTTGGAAGCTATATCCAACTCAGGAATGGTGAACCCTCCTAGGGATGAGATAAGAAAGATAAGGGCACAGTTGCAAGGGTATGGCCAAGTGGGTGATGCAAATGTTTTCTATTGGTTTCAGAACCGCAAATCAAGGAGCAAACACAAGCTTCACCATCTCCAAAACTCAGAGAACCAGAATCTTGAAACTCAACAAAAACACCACCTCTCTCCCCCAAATCACCGCACCATCATCCTCATCTTCCTTATCTGAGAAATCTTCTCCCAAAAGAACTAATACCAACCAAGATCTATTTTCAGACTCACAGTGAGTCTTCCATGCTTCCACCACCACCACCTGCTGCTGCTGCCACACAAACTGTACCTTTCTTCTTCCCAGTGCAACATCATGGGCAGGGAATAGCACCTAGTACAGTGGCATCACAAGAGTTTTGTTTCTCGGAGCTGTCTAGTGTTGTTCAACTTCAATCACCTCCTCAACATAATGTTGGTCCTTGCACTAGTCTCTTGCTCACAGTGAGATTGTAGGTCATGGTGCTGCTGCTTCAAAGAAAGATCTAGAGCAAGATAAGAGTCTGAAAATAATGCACCAGCCCTCACTGTTTAATTTCTGTGTCACTCCCACAACAACAGCTCCTACAACTGCCTCTGCTGTACCTCCCATCACTACCTCAACAACCACTGTTCTATCCCCCTTACATTGCTCCGTTCTCATCAAGAGGTCCAAATAAGATCACTCCAAACATTCTTAAGCTTGATATAGCAGCTCCAGGAGTTGACATTCTGGCTGCATGGCCTCCAATTTCTCCTATTTCTGGTGTTAAAGGAGATAGGAGAGTATCGTATTTCAATATACTATCAGGAACTACAATGGCATGCCCTCATGTTAAGTTTATGTCAAATCATTTCATCCCCAGTGGCCACCGCTACCCTCTCTACCACCTCTGTTGCTCCTCATAAACCAAGCTTCACCATGCATACACTTCCTTGTTAAGCACCTTACAAAACAACACCTGCGTCAACCACCATTCGTCCCTACCATGCTCTTCCTTTCATGCACGTGCTCAGCGTCACCTCCATGACTTCTTTAACCTCTCACCGTCACCTCCATACAATGCTGTGACCTTCGAAATCAAGGCAAGGGCAGTCGCCAGCCACCACTCTCCCTCACTGCCACCATGATATCTTCCGCAACACTTTCCACTTTTACTTACCCCAACGCAACTAACCTGCACCACTATTGCTAGCTTCCCGCCCCGTCAAGCACCATCGCCACGGGAGGACCTATACCGCCACCATGCTATCCTCCAAACGCCACAAGCCTGCCACCGTCACCGTCGACGACAGTCACCGCATCCATCATGGCCGCCACAGCCGCCGTCGGCCTTGCCCGCCGCCGCCTCAGCTTCGTCAGCCACGCCATTGCGTGCCATGGCACCTCGCGTCACCCCTCAAACCCTAATGGGGATCCTGATTAGTGGAGACACTTCCTGCACCCCCATTTATTAAAGTTCTGTACCCACATTCTTTTCATTCCTAAAATGCCCCTGGCCAAGTTAAGTTTTTGATTAGTGGAGACGCTTCCTGCACCCCTATTTATTAAGTTCTGCACCGACATTCTTTTCATTCCTAAAATACCCCTGGCCAAGCTAAGTTTTTGATTAGTGGAGACACTCCCTGCACCCCCATTTATTAAGATCTGCACCCATACTCCTCTCAATTTCTAAAATGCCCTTAACCCAAGATTGAGTTTCTAATTGGTGGAGTCATGTTCTGCACCTCCCTTAATTTGGATCTGTACTCATACCTTTCTAAATTCCAAAACTAGCCTTACAAATACAAAAAACAAAGTCACCATGTACCACCTAAAACTCGCATTTACATTCCATTTTTGCATGCATGATCGCACTAAACCAAAGTGTCAATTCTATGTTGCATATGACTGTGGCATGTTATTTTTCAACACCAAATTTGATATATACCCCAATTCTCAAAGCCCAGGCTTTAAACCTGGCACTGTTCCTCAAAGCCCAGGCTTTAAACCTGGCACTGTTCCTCAAAGCCCAGGCTTTAAACCTGGCACCGTTTCTCAAAGCCCAGGCTTTAAACCTGGCACCATTCCTCAAAGCCCAGGCTTTAAACCTGGCACCGT
>Ga0209489_108872_pt1 | contig 13187 bp, 9 predicted proteins | sample SiratrowhiteBW_FD_187527 | JGI IMG/M metagenome (GOLD analysis project Ga0209489, IMG submission 187527) | Root nodule microbial communities of legume samples collected from California, USA - Siratro white BW (SPAdes) (version 2) | ecosystem: Host-associated > Plants > Roots > Nodule | place: USA... | reverse complement strand
TAAAGTAATAAAATACTGATATATTTGTTTGGAGTATTGAATTGTATTATTACTGGACTGGGTTCTGAATTGATTTTTGATTCTGCTTACTGTTTCATGTAACTGTTCTGATTCAGTAAATTCAAACAAAGATCCAGTCTGTGAAACAGAATTGCATTTTACTGAAAAATATCAAATTGTTTCAAAAAGTTTTGAAATCCAATTCACCCCCCTCTTGTATTTCAGCCAAAACAGTTTCCAACATCCTTCATTAAGCACATCAATAAAAACATTCTCCTCCTCTAAGTTGGGATGACAAGAACATCATCATCTTCCACACCACCTTGGACTTGACCTTCAACCAAGTGTTCATCATCTCCATTTGAATTAAGAGTGTCATTTAAATCTATATCGCCCAAGTGTGTGAGTTGTGGAGTGTGATTTTTTTTTCTGGCTAATAAAGAGAAGTTCAAGAAATCTTGTTAGTGTATGCTCAAATGACTTTGGATATGTGAGTGTGACTGAGGTTTTAGAATTAAGAGATGGTTAAAATGCCTTAATTAAATTAATTTAGTTTTATTTTAATTAAAATTGAAACAGAATCCAATCAAGAAGAAAGAATGAATTAAGATTCTTCATTTATCTTGATTAAATTAATTTAGTTTTATTTTAATTAGATTTGAAATAAAACCCAATCAAGCAATAAGACAATAAGAAGGAGGAGTAAACTCCAGAGACTCTGCATTTGCCTTAATTAAACTAATTTAGTTTTATTTTAATTGAATTTGAAATGAGATCCAAGATATGTGAACGTGCAAAACAACAAGACTCTTCATTTGAAATTAGATGAGACTCTTTAGAGACTCTTTATTTGAAGAGGTATGCAAAGAAACTAAAAATACTTTTTATTTGAAATGGGGTTGGAATGAGGAGTAAAGGTGAAGAGACTCTTTATTTTTTGTTTAAATTTTAATTGCATTAATGCATTAATTTTAATGGGGTTGGAATGAGGAGTGAAGGTGAAGAGACTCTTTATTTTTTGTTTAAATTTTAATTGCATTGCATTAATTTTAATTAGGTGGTGTTAGGAACGTATCATAATGTCAGAATTTAATTGCATTAATTTTGAATAAAATTAGACTCAAGAAGGTGAACCGTTTGATACACGAAATAAATCGCGATTACACGTTTTTTACGATTTTGTTCGACGATCCATACGATTTTGCTATACAACGATCCTGTGTGGAATTTGAATCGCACGTAAAATCGTAAACTCTTGATTTTAACTACCATGATTTGAAGGGAAATTTGATTTTTATAATTAAATAAAAATATTATTTTCAATACCAATAAATAATTACCATTAAATAAAATATAACAATTATTATTATAATATATAGTAATAGATAATTAAAATATATATAATAATTAAAATATTTATCATACCTATCACATCATTCACAAACTTTCCATTCAAATGGTATCACATTTCTCTTAATCCGAACAACTCAACTTTACACACTCTCATCTCAAATCAATTCAAATTCACTCTTCAATCCAAACAAACCCTTAAGAAAAATATTGTTAGAGTCAAGTGAGTTGGAATCTCAATTAGGTTTTGAGTTGAAGATGATAACATGGTCTCTCATATGGGTTTGCTCAAGGATCCTATATCCAAAATCTCTCCAATATCTCTCCTCAAAATAATCCAACATATAGATCACCTGTCAATAATGTAAATCACTATGTTCGAAGGTGGAGAATGCATTGAATGCTTATAAGCTTTTTTAAATGGCGTGGATGCGGTATTTAGGGATGAGAACTTATGAAAGGAAAATGATAATGACATGGTGGAAATATTGTTCAGTTGGGGTCATCATAAAGCCAAAATAATACTTGAAGTTGCTTCTTCATAAGACTTCTGTATTTTGACATGCATATTTTACACTTGCAAGTTAAAAAATCATATTAATGTGTTAAATTCATTGCACTTGTTAAATGACATTTTGCACACCTGAGCTCCTCCTATATAATTTACAATTAATGGAACCCTATATAATATGAAAATTATCTTGTAGGTTGCATTTATCTTGATTGGACGACGATCCTAGCCATCCCAATTGATAGCATGTACTTTTGTAGTACTTCTTTTTTAATGTGTTTTGAGTTGGAAGTTTCTCCAATGGAGATGAGTGAAGCTTGCAGAAGAGTGATCGAAGTTAAGTAATGGTTCAGTTTGTGAGTTTTTATTGTTGAAGACTAGTGTGAGGTTGGGTAAACACGTCTAGAATTAGAGTAAGGTCATGCCAACACTTCTAGAAGGAGTCTAGAGAGAGCTTATGTAGGAAACTATCCTAGAGAGAACTAAAAAACAAGTAAAAGTACCAAAATTGGCAGCATTTCATTACTCATCCAAAGTTAGAAATTACATGAGCCAACACTCTTATTTATACTACTCTAGATGTTCAAGCTTGCGACACAAGATTCAGGATCCTCTCCACTCATAAGTTGACATGTGGCATGGGTAATGTTGAATATTAGACGGTCCAAAGTCCCTTTAGATGATCAAATCATCTAATAAAGTTTTGATGATAACAAAACTCAAGTATACATTTATATTTAATTATTTATATACATTGCACAATTAACATTATCATTAAAGCAGCAGACACATGGTCAATGAAGAGATAAGTTTGCTTATATTTACTTTAGTTTATGTTATTGATTTGATTTAAATTGATTTTATAGTCTGGTGTGTTTTAACGTTCAAATTTGTTCACAATGGAACTTATTCAAATTATTGATGAGTATCTCAAATATAATTATTTCCAATACAGAATTAATCAAGTTTAATACAGTATAAAAATTAGAGAAATATTTCCAGTTTGAGCTTCATACATCAGAAAGGCAATATTGCTCTGTTCAAGCATCCCAACGGCTAGTTTTTAAAAAGCTACATATAGATGAGAAATTTCAAGTTGAAGAACAAGAAGCGAAAAGAGAAAAACATCATACAATACATTGAGGAATTAGAGTATATACTACTGAGTGTCAATTGTCAATCTGCTATTGAGAGCATTTAGATTTTTGGGTTGTGTGAAACCATTGTGTAATTCTTCACCATTGTGAAGTAAACCCTTGTGAGCTTTCATTGTTCTCTCTTTTGAGAGTGTTTCTTTCCATCTTGAGTGGTCTTGATCTCAGAGAGAGATTGAGACTGGTATAACCTTGAGAGGTCTGTGTACTTGTTGTAACCATTTATGATATAGTGGAACATCTTAAACGATTTATTCAAGGGAGAACTGGATGTAGCCCAAGAGATTAGGGTGAACCAATATAAAACTGCTTCATTTGTGCTTATATATTCTTGCCTTGGACAATTGCTTGGTGATTTCTATTTATACTGGATTGAGTTCAGGGGTTAGTTCTTCACAGGACTTGAGGCACGATCCTACAAGAACTCAATGGACGGAGACGGACTACACGTCGGTCGACCACCCTTGTTCAAGGGTCAAAATTATGAGCTTTGGAAGATGAGGATGATTGACTTAATCCAATATAACAGTATGGAGTTAATTAATATTATAAAAAATGACATACCTACATTAATTGATAAATTAGGAGAATTGCTTCCTTTTGAATCTATGATGGTGGAGGAAAAACGCATGTGCCAAAATAATGCTAAGGCTGGACAAATTATAATGTGTGCTTTATCTAAGGAAGAAATGTCAAAGGTACATGTCATGGTCAGCGCTAAGGAGATGTGGGATACACTTACTCTCACATATGGGTTCAAAAGAGGTAAAAGGAAATAAATTGACTATGCTTAAACGTCAATATGAAATGTTTGCTATTGAAGATCATGAATCTATACAATCTATGGTTTCTCATTTGCAAGTTATCCTAAACAGTCTAAGATCATTGGGGTCAACATGAAATCAATGATAAAATTCTCAGAATTTTACCTGGTAAGTGGATAACTTAAGAAACTACTCTCAGAACTTCTAAAGATCTTGAGGCCATGTCCTTTGAAGAATTGGTAGGTATTCTTAGTATATACGAGCAAGTCATACAAATGATGCAGATTCAACAAAAGGGAAGGTTTTGGCTTTGAAATCATCTTAGAAAAATGTAGAGAAAAAGGTACCACCCAAAGCTTCTGAAGATATGGACAATACATCAGATGATACAGAGTCTGATGATGAGATCTCCATCCTCACCAACAAGATGAAAAGAATGTTCAGAAAGCAAGAGAGCAAGAGAAAAAGGTAAAAGGTTCAGGACTAAAGATGGCAAGGAGCAAGATGAAAGGATTGTCTGCTATGGTTGTAAGAAGCTAGGACACTTCAAATTAGAATGTCCTGATCAGGTTGAAGAAAAAGAGGAGAAAGAAAAGAAGAAGAAATTCTCCAAAAAGAAGAAGAGTTTTATGTCAACCTGGAAGGATTTGGATTCGTCCAGTTTTGACTCTAAAGAAGAGGCAAACATAGGTCTCATGATTGATGTGGCAAATAACTCCATGTTAGAGGACTTAGATAATGAGGTAGATTTTACTGATATTGGTAGTTTACATTTAGCTTATCAAGAAGCAATATCTAATAATGGTATGATTGCGTCTGCATATAAAACTATGAAAAGAAAATATAAAAATGCTTGAAAATAAATAAAATTAATGCAATAAGAGAAAGGTAGTCTAAATGATATTTCTCAAAAACACAGAGCTTCTCCAAGAAAAAGAAAGATTGTGTAATGAAAATACCTTGAAAGGGACCTTGCAGTTCAAAACACAAATCTCAAAAACTTGGAAAAAGAAATTGTGTTAATTAGAGAAAAATTAGGAAAAAGGCCTATTGAATCAAATGAGACAAACATTGATGATATTATAACTGAAAATATTGCTCTTAGAAAAGTTTTATCTCATTCAAATACAAGTGAAAAATCTCTAAACATGTTGATAAAAAGTTCTAGGAAGTCTCATGATAAGAAAGGAATAGGTTGTGATCAAAATAATACATCATCTAGTTCTTCCATTGTACATCCTATTTCTGGAGGAACCTTCAAGGATAAATCTTGGAGGAAAACTAACATGAAAGGACCACAAAAACAGTGTGGGTACCAAAAGAGAAAATTATTCCTCTTGTAGATATATTAAATCCAAACAAGAAGACTCAAATATTGGAATTGGGAAAATGGATGCTCACTATTCATAAAGGTAAGAAAGTCTACATTTCCAGAATTGAGAGTCAAGAGACAGAGAGACAAGAGAAAAAGATGAACAAGATTTGTTGGAATTGGTCAAATAAGGATGAGACGTTCACATTTTACTAACAAAGGTGCATCTAAGATTAAATAGTTTGTCCCGTCTACAAGATAAGTATTTCTTTTTGCTTGCATTTGTTACTCTATATATTTTACACATTAGACGGTCTAGTAAAGTTTACATGTATTTGATGATATGTGACTGTCTAAGCAAGGTGTCATCTTTTTTGCATAATTCTAAATTTGATTTACATTATCTTGGTTTCTTCAAATTTGTTTTATTTTATTTATAAAACAAGTGTGTTTTTTAGCATATTGAAATTAAACATCATTTTATAAGAGATCATGTTCAAAAGGGTATCATTGATTTGCAATTTATCTCAATTGATGAACAATTAGCAAATATTTTTATAAAACCCCTTGTTGAAGAACGTTTTAAATATTTAAGAGAATTTTTGGGTATGATCTTAATTTAATGATGAAAAATATCAATTGGCTTAAACTCATTTAAAATATTTTCATTTAAAATTTTATCTGCATCTATATTTGTTTCTTTTAATACATGATTCTTTTAAATCATATTTTCTTGATGTATTTATAAAATTATATTTTTTTCATAAAAAAATTATATTTTCAAAATTTGGTGCAAAATTTTTCTTAATTAGATCATACATGCATTTTCTAATTTTAAGAGTCTGAGCTGTAATTTTCCTTTACCAAATTTACACACCTAGAAAATTTCAATTGGCTTGTCTTTCTCACCCAAGTTGTTGTGTTATTCAAGCCAAAAATTCATATTAGATGGACTTCCCAAAATCTGAAAGAATATTGTTCCCTCATCTGTTAATGATTTAACCATATCTAATTTGAGTGAGATAATTCAAGCAATTGTTAAAGATGAGTATGTACAAGAATCATAGGATTTATGTGTTGAAGATCAAGGTTAGTGAGCTAAAGTTTGAAGTCATCTCTATTATCCAAAATTCTCTATCCCTAACGCATAACCACTTAGAATCTTTATCAACACCTTCCTGCATCAATGATGATTTCTTAAATTAACTCCTTTTTGTGATGAAAAAAAGAGGGAGAAAGAGAAAATATGGCAAATAATTAAGAGAAATGATTAAATCTATTTTTGCAAATAATTTGAATATTTTTTTATTTGTTTTACAATTATATTTTTTTGCAATTGTGCATTTACATGCTTTTCATCAAATAAATTCTCCCGTTGTTTAATCTCTTGATATTATCGAAATTATTTGTTCTTAAGGCTTGTAATTTTGTCATCATCAAAAAGGGGGAGACTGTTGAATATTAGACGGTCCAAAGTCCTTTTAGATGATAAAATCATCTGATAAAGTTTTGATGATAACAAAACTCAAGTATACATTTATATTTGATTATTTATATACATTGCGCAGTTAACATTATTACTAAAGTAGCATACACATTGTCAATATGAAAAGATAAGTTTTCTTACTATTTACTTTAGTTTTATGTTATTGATTTGATTTAAATTGATTTTATAGTTTGGTGTGCTTTAACGTTCAAATTTGTTCATAATGGAAATTATTCAAATATTGATGAGTATCTCAAATATAATTATTTCCGATACATAATTAATCAAGTTTAATGCAGTATAAAAATTAGAGAAATATTTTCAGTTTGAGCTTCATACTTCAGAAAGTCAAAATTGTTCTGTTCAAGCATGCTAACGGCTAGTTTCTAAAAAGCTACATATAGAGGAGAAATTTCAAGTTGAAGAACAAGAAGCGAAAAGAGAAAAACATCATACAATACATTGAGGAATTAGAGTATCTACTACTGAGTGTCAATTGTTAATTTTCTATTGAGAGCATTTAGATTTTTGGGTAGAGTGAAACCATTGTGTAATTCTTCACCATTGTGAAGTAAACCCTTGTGAGCTTTCATTGTTCTCTCTTTTGATAGTGTTTCTTTCAATCTTGAGTTGTAACCATTTATGATATAATGGAACCTCTTGAACAGTTTGTTCAAGGGAGAACTGGACGTAGTCCAAGAGATTAGAGTGAACCAATATAAAACTGGTTCATTTGTGCTTATATATTCTTGCCTTGGACAATTGCTTGGTGATTTCTATTTATATTAGATTGAGTTCAGGCACCATTCAACCCCCCTTCCCTTCTGGAGCCAGTTTTTCCTACTAATAACTTGTGGCAAATCTTCAAAATCCTCTCAGATGAGAAGTTGTCATATGACAAGGAGATGATTTATGTCCCAAACTTCAATCTTCTCAAATGAGAGGTTATCATGTGGCATGAAGAGAAAAATACACTTGGCACCCAATCTTCTACCTTCCACTCCACCTTAACACTCAAGGTTCTCTTATGTGGACATTCGTATCTACAAGGCTTAAAGGCCCAGATTTTTTATACTACTTATCCAAAATACAAATTTTAAAATAAATTTCTAAACAATGATATACAAAATTTTGAGATAAAAATCCTATATCATTGATAATCCGAACTTGGGTTTAGAAGACTGATGCAAATAGACTTAAAAGAACTCAAAACTCTTAATAGATCTATTAAGAAACATCGAACTCTTTTGATTTTTTATTGTTTACTAATCAGTGGGACATTCCATCACCAATGCTATAAAAAAATTATTTACAGTATCAAATTCAAATTGTGAGAAAAGTTGTAGGAAGAGCATTTATACTTGGTATATGGCATGATTGACACATGGAAGAACGTCGTCAAGATATATATTATATTAATTATTAATTATTGAAAATGAATGAGATATATTGAATGATAATATTAATAATTGCAAACATGTTCACGAAAGGATTTCAAATATCCACAAATCTTATGGGATTCCTCCTAACTTTGTTACGTACCTGCAAACAATATTTTATATACATATTCAAGCAAACTTGGTTGAATATATTGGAAACATTTTAATAACAAAAATTTATATTTTCATGCTTATTATCAATTATTAATATTTTCAATATAGTATTTTAATTTTTTAATAATTAAAGTTTAATTAATTAATACTTTTAGATTATATTTTAAATGAATATTAAATTGTGGCATCTATTTTGGTACCTATAAAAAGTTACTTAACATTTCAAAATGAGTTATAGAAGAAAAAATAAATGAAATTTTGTATTATACTTGAATTTAGGAACAAAACAAAGTTGTTAAATCTTAAAATAAAATTATATTAAAGATTTTCTAAGTCGGTTTTGAAATTCATGTTTATCTATTTTTTTAAAACAAATTAAAGTTTCATATTTTTCAGGGTTGTTAAATACTATTACTAAAAATCATTAAACATAATTTTGGCTATGTTTTATTTAGGATAGCAATTTTGTTAAGAGAAGTTTTACTTTGATGATATTTCAACTTGAAATTGATTGATCTCCTTAGTGATTAAAATACCTGTGATACCCACGCAAGGGAATCTAACAAAGAAAGAGTGAGAAACAGCAAAATCTGACCGGGTAATTTCAATGGATATTCAAATAATAAAAATATATGAAAGAATATAAAGTAGATATATAGGGAAATGCAAGAGAGAGAACAGTCCTCAATTGATAATAATAATTTTGACGATTTGGTCGTGTATCAATATTTAATTTTAAAAATAAAAAAACTTAGAATATACTAAAAGTATAATTTTTATTTTATTTAGCTACACATAATATTATTAGGGAGTTTCTAAAAATTATTTAAAAAAAACACGTTTAAAATTATTTGAACTGATTAATAGTGTAAAATAAATTCTAAACTAATATGAAAGTTAAGCTCAAAGATTTATTCTGCATCGATTTGAGTTGTCTCATGGAACTCAAAACAACTTGTGAGTTAGATATTAGCCAAGCTTATGTTAAAAATGGATTTAATTTCTTAATGCCGAACTTAATTATTGTCTTCAATCTAATCTTAATTAGACTTGTAGAGAAGCCTCAACTATATCCACATGAAATAAGGGTTAATCACTTATTGTTAAAAATAGAGTTAATTTAGTACAAAAAATCTTATAGGATTAACCACCTCAATCTCTTTGCCTATAGATAATAGCTAGAACAAAGAACATAAATCATAAAAAAAAAAAAAAAAAAAAAAAAAAAAAAAAAAAAAGGTTGAGTAAACACTCAATTCTTTGATACATGCTAACTAAACTCTTGCTTGTTTGATACAATATAGAATATATGCTATTTTGCTTTTATACAAGACCATTCAAGAAACCCTTGATACAACTTGATAATCACATAATATTTTTCCTTGCAAAACATCTTGATAAAACTAAGTAGCTTGGAAGAAGATACAAGAAGAAAATATGATTTCATTGATACCTTGAAAACTGAGATCATTGAAGAAGAAGAAGAAGAAGGGGTGGTTTACTAGCACACATTAATTGTGATTAATGATTAGTGATATATATAAATATAATAATATATAGTTCACACACCGCTGCGAATATCTCCAAACTTGTTCTTGATCCACTTGAAGCCGTTTCTGACACTAGTTTTAAGCTTTCCCTCCACAGTGAAGACGTTGTAGGACTTGATTCTCTTCTTCCTCTTGAGCTCTGGATCGTTTGCTGCACAAAACCCAGTTCCCTTCTGGAGTGGCCCGTTGAAATTGTAGGAGTTTGATCGTTCTGTGAACCCAAATTCATTGTAGGAGCATGAGTTATTTTTCTCCATGACCCAACAAAAGCAACCACAACAATCTCAGAGGCTTTGGGGTTTGAAAGAATGCATGAAACAGGAAATGTTTGTGTTAAATGGGGTTGGATGGCTAGGTAGGTTAGGGTGCATGATGATCCAGTGTGGTGGCACCCATGTGTGATGTTGGACAGCTGCTATTTAGGGTTGTGGGGAGCATGAGGGTCCATGGTGGTGATGGGTGGGTCCTTTTGTAGGGTAGGCTTTGCCTCCGTCTTCTACTCATCAAACAACATGCTTCAATTCACATGCTAGTGTTGTGGGACCCTACATCCTTAACTAGGGTCAGGGGAACTTTGTTTCTTTCTCTAATTAGTGTTAGGCAATAAAAAATAAAGTCCCAATTAAACTATAATTTAAAATTTACTATATTTAACACCAGCGTATATTTATTTATTAAATAAATGGCTGGAAAAGTATATTACACAGTATTGATATAATTTAGTTGTTTGCCACTTGCATGTTTGATCAGATGCACAGTGAGACTTTAGTTTTCACTTCTGAATATGAAAAGGAAAGCATGGTCTCGTTTTCCACTTTATGTCAAAATTAGTGGCTGAATGCTACGTTGGCCTTCTATTTTCATGCACACATTAAAAATTTTACCTTATGCCACAAATTACCCTAGATTTGTCATCTATACAATTCATCAAAATTTATAGCATTTTTAAGTCTTAAGAATGGGACAAAATAAACTGTGCTCTGCATTTTCTTTGAAATGTTTGATGAATAGATATTGTAATGTAACCCTTTCCTTCGAAATTTTCAAATTTATAACATAATTGAGAATATAAGTCTTTTGTAAAACAGTTTTATTGAAACATATTCTACTACGCTTAATAATTTTACATTGTTTAAAAATCGAGGTTAAGGTTACTATATATATATATATATATATATATATATATTTATTTATATTTATATTTTAACCTATTGAGATGTTTTCAAAAATAAAATTGTGATAAAATTCTAAATTTTAAAATAAATAATATTTTAAATATAATGATTGATTCTAATAATATTATCTTAATAAAAAATCAAAATATTAATATTACTTATGAAAATTTATTTTCTTAACTCTCTACTAAAAATATACACTTAATAATCTTACATCACATTTTTCTTTTTCTTTTAATCCATTAAAATACGTAATACTATCTCAACGAATTTAAAATTGTATCATAAGATATCCAAATCTTTTTCAAATCCAACTTTTTCTAATTTCGGATATTATGATAATAATTTTCGTTTTTTTATGAGAATAAAGAGTTGGAGGTAGATGTGGACCAACTTGTACGGCACCAAGAATACCCACTGAAATGGCCTAATAGCACCTACTTATCCTATTTATGTACACTCCAAAATGCTATTCCCCTCTTTGTTTCCAATCACAGAAACACAATGAGGGCTGATCTGCCATGAAATTCCAAAAATTAAGACGTAAAAACACAAAAACACCAGACCAGTTATTTTGTTAAATTTTTCTCTGCAAATGCTATTTTGTTAACTTTTTCTCTAAATAATAATTATTCTCTATTATATGTAATATAAATAAAAATAATGTTTCGTTGATATCAGTAGAAAGTTGACACCTAGATAACAATTGTGACTATGGTAAACGACTATAATTGACTTTGTTTTAAAAGTCTTTAAATTTCTTAATTATGTTGTTAATTTCTATTAATATTTATATTTTTATTTATTATAATACAATAAATAATTAATATAATATTATTAAAATTAAAATTAAAATAATTTTTTTAATCAAATCAATCACATTACTACTAAAACTTTTTCACTCAACTTTACTTACCTTTTCTTAATGCAAATAACCACATTTTCTAATTTTTCTTTATTCTTTCTTTCCGGTTCAGCCAGTTTAAACAAAACCTAACTTTATAATGGTTGTTAATTTTGTTTGTTCAAAATCTTCAGAGTTAAGAATAAGAAAAAAGAGAAAAAAAAAATTGGTAGCCTTTTGCAAAGACAATGTGAAAATGACAATGCTCATTCTAGATGACCCTGATGGATTTGTTGAATAACCTAACCATCATCACACTCTGCTTTTTTAGATTCGTGTGCGCGTGTTAGTCAATAGTCACAGCAACAACCACCTAATTAAAAGTTTTATATTGGAAGAGTTCTTATTGCTATTCCCAAGGACTCACAATTCTATTAACTTTTCTTCCAAACTTTTTCATTATCTTTTCTCAGAAGTTAATACACTTTCCGTTTTCACACTTGTGTTATATATTTAGATTATTGAATTATGAAAAGTGAGATAGAAAAATATAAAGGGATAAAAATTTATAAAATTAAAATTATTTAGATCAAAATACTCGAAGAAAAATAAAAATAAAATATTTATTTAATTAAATTTTTATTATTTATAATATTTAAAAAAATCAACTTAATTAATTATATTTGATTATGTGGTTATTTTGAATGCAATAAATTAAAAAAAGTAATGTATAATTGATTATGTGGCAAACCTAATTAATTATATAAAATAAATAAATGTTCATTTTTAACCTCATTTTCTTCATTTCTTAAACATATGTACAAATCATTAACTGAAGGAAACAGCTTGTGTTAGTCAGTTCATTTCATAATATTGTATAAAATAAAGTTAGTCTCAGACTTTGACATTTTTCAATTACGTAAGTTATAAAATCGGTATTATTAGCCAATTTAATCTTTCATATAATTATTGGACAATGTAATCTCTAATTTTCCCAATCTAGATTAATTAAGTTGATGACAATTTGATTTGGTTCTGAACGCGTGAAGTAATTGATGCATGTTAAAGTTTGGGACTAATTAAAAGTTAGCTCAAATGACTAATTGCTGTTAAAGATGGAGATTAAACTAATTCACCTTTTAACGCCAGTAACTAAAATGATCAATGTGGATCATAATCCCTTTTTCAGTTTTAGAAACTAAAATATTTTAGTTTCAAGGTTTAAATAGTCATCTACTTTTATAATTGAATAAATTTTTACCCTTTAGTTAATATACTTAAAAACATTTTTTTTTATTCTTTACTCATACCATTTTAATATCTTTTTGTTTATATAAATGACCTTTTCAAAATATTTTAGTTTCTAGCTACCATCTAAACTCATAGGAAATAAAATAGGTTCAAAATAATATATATATATATATATATATATATATATATATATATATATATATATATATATATATATAAATAGAACACATTAAATAT
>Ga0209489_108869_pt1 | contig 13193 bp, 6 predicted proteins | sample SiratrowhiteBW_FD_187527 | JGI IMG/M metagenome (GOLD analysis project Ga0209489, IMG submission 187527) | Root nodule microbial communities of legume samples collected from California, USA - Siratro white BW (SPAdes) (version 2) | ecosystem: Host-associated > Plants > Roots > Nodule | place: USA... | reverse complement strand
AAAGTCAAGATTGCTCTGTTCAAGCATCCCAACGGCTAGTTTCTAAAAAGCTACATATAGAGGAGCAAGTTCAAGTTGAAGAACAACAAGGAGAAGCGAAAAGAGAAAAACATCATACAATACATTTAAAGAAAATATACTGAGTGTTTATTGTCAATCTGCTATAGAGAGCATCTAGAGTTTTGGGTTGTGTGAAGTATAATTCTTCACCATTGTGAAGTAAACTCTTGTGAGCTTTCATTGTTCTCTCTTTTGAGAGTGTTTATTTCAATCTTGAGTGGTCTTGATCTCAGGGGGAGATTGAGACTGGTATAACCTGGAGAGGTTTGTATACTCGTGATAACCTGGAGAGGTTTGTGTACTCGTTGTAACCTGGAGAGGTTTGTGTACTCGTTGTAACTATTTGCTTAATAGTGAAACCTCTTGAACGGTTTGTTCAAGGGAGAACTAGACGTAGCCCAAGAGATTAGGGTGAACCAGTATAAAACTACTTTATCTGTGCTTATATTTTGTTTGCCTTGGTTGGTGGTTTCTATTTATAGCGAATTGAGTTCAGGCTCCATTCAACCTCCCCTTCTGGAGCCAGCTGTTCCTACATAATATGATGAAACAACAATTTGATAAGATAAAAATATAATCATGTATAATCATGTGTTTCACATAATATAAAAAATTAAATAATATTAAGATATAAAATAAATTATATCTAAATGATAATTTTTTAACAAAGTTTTATATTAATATAATTCAAATTTTTAATAAAATATGAAAATTATTAAAAAAATTATAAGATTTCAAAATTAGAATTAATATCTTAAAAAATTCTGATAATTATTATTTAATATAACATTATAATAAATAATCTAATTTAATTTTTTATAGAATATAATACATAAAAAATATTATATAAATTAATATTAACAAAATTGTACAAAAATTTACTTTATTTTCATAGTTACTTTTTCCAAAACTATAAATAAGTCATATCAATTTTATAAAACTAATATTATGATGCAAATATTGTTTTTAAAAATATATTTGAATGATAATGATTTTTTTATATGTTAATTATTATATAATTCAAATTTATATGTAAACATTATATATTATAAGAAAAGAGAGAAGAGGTTTGTTTATGCTATTATGTTAAACTTAACTTAACTCCATCCTTAAGATGTAAATAATTGACTATACACTGTTATATTAACAAGCAAACATTACATATTACATCTAAATAAGATAAGATATAATTAAACTAAGACATGATATTCATAATTTGGTACCAACCAACCACTTTACATTGGAAGTGTTTATCAACTAAACTCTGTGGGCTTTGATTCTTTTTGCAGCCCATGGATCATAACGAATGGGCCGAATCGGAAAATTCAACATATATAAGTTGAATGACCAAATCGCCTTGCTTCTTCAAACAAACCTCGCCGCTACAGAGAATTGTGGTGTTGAATCAACTGTTCTTGATTGTTGCGTCCTCAACATGGTAGTATTATCTTTGTGATCAAATCTGTATTTTTTTCTAATTTTAAACAAAATTTAATTTGCATGGGCAGGTTTGCTTGGCTTGTTTGTTGCCTCTCTTTCTGGTTCCGATAGTTAACATTCTTCCTCTTCTCTTTGATTTTATCATGGTAAGTGTATTGTTTTTTTGATTACTTTGCATGCAATGATAGTGATTAATGAAATTTAGCTATGGATGTTTGGATGGTTGTTGATCTGTAATTTTGTTTTCAGGGAAAGATCTATAGGGTTCTAGGTTGGGAGTACAGGAAACCAGAGAGGGCTCCTCCTGCATGTCCATACAAGCCTTCAGCCAATGGTGTTAGTAAAGTAAGTGAATAATGCCTAATGTTAATTGTTTATAACAGAGTTTAATTTCTATCCATTGTCCATTTATATTCTCTATCAAACAATCAGGAGATATAAGGTTGATTGGTAGTAAAAGTGGATGAAGATAGGAATAGGTTAGGTTGTGGTTTCAAAATTTTCAGTGATATACTAACATATTAATAGTTAATGTTTGCATGCAAGAAAGAAACAATTAGAAATCATGATCTCTATGACTTTTGTCAGTGACAGTTAGAAATCATGATATGTATGACATTGAAATAGTTATTATGGAATTAAACAAACTGTTTCTGCTGGGTAACAATGACAAAATTTTGTCAGTGGCTCAATTTGGAGGTTTTGAAGGGAGATTTTGTTGATTAATGGTAGGGTGGAGTAATATATGATTTCATCCTGAACAAGGATAATTATAATATTTTAGTATGTAGAAAATAATCAATGTGAGTTTTGGCGATGTGTGGGACTGATGTCATGTCACACTTTGTAGCCTGAAAGGATTGGGGAATGTGAGTCCCATTTCAGCTAGTGTTATCAATTGGGGATAGCCGAAAATGGAGGAAAGCTTATAATAGGATAGCTGGCATTTAGTTGAAGTCACGCAACAGTTGAAGGTGTCGCAGTTAAGGATTCAATAAATAGCGCTATAGCACTGCCATGGTATCTATGTAACACCACTGATGTCAGTTACCGCTTATGTGGTTAGATGTCGAACTTTCATTTTGGAGTGGTGGCATCACAATGTGTCCTTCTCTCGGTGGGGGACTTCTTAGGATCATCTGGCCATCCCATGATTGAAGAGTGTGGTTGTATTGACTGGTGCAATGACTGACAACTATGTTGCTTTGTAGAACATTCTGAATATTGTGTGTGAATCATGGATACTAAGATATGACTAAAACTTATGGGACATGTTGCAGAGATTTGAGACGTTATTAGAGTAACTAGATACACATTATAAATCCATTAGATCAACTAATGCCTTCCTAAATGATTTGGAATAACCAATTCATTGCACTTAAAGCTCAAGGTTTTTTCAGTACTTTAGGATTTTGTGTAAAGAATTTTGTTAAATAAAGTATAGGAGGGGTCATGTGAATCCATGCTAGAAATATGGATCATGGAGCACTGTTTATCAGTTTATGAGTGTTACTGAAAGAACCACAAACCACGGGCGTTTATATTTTTATTAGTTCTCTGTTGCTATGAAGCACTAAGACTGACATAGACACTGGACACATACACACTCTGACAACAATAATTCTCAAAATGTAAGAGATAACTATATATATTGAATGTCATTATACATAATTTAAATTGGCAATCAAGATTTATACACTTAAAATCATCTATTGAAGAAGATAGTCAAATATAAGTAGGAAAAAATCTTTTGGCATTTCATACAACGACTTGAAAATCTATTTTCAAATGTAATCTAGTAATTAGAACAAATAAAATTTTGTAATTGTAAAGAAAAGAGAGATGGAATTCCAAATTGTAAAAAGAGAATTTAATTCATTTAAGATATTTTATGCCCTTATTAATCGTCATTGTTGAAAAAAATACCCTTTAATTTAGGTTCATCTAAAGACAAATCTAGTAAACGGGTGTTTGTTTGTTTAAAGAGAAAATGTTTGACTTTCCAACTTCTAAAAAAGAATCACGGTATCTATTCTCATTAATGCTATGTCGGAGTTGTGTCTGACCGCGTCGGAGGAGTGTTGGAGTCGCAAAAGACATTTTTTAAATTCGATACTTTAGCAGGATATTGGACACATGTCGTATCCACGGGACATGCCATTGAAGAGCCGTGCTTCACATAGCTTTGTTGTAGAAGTATTACTGGGACATAATGTTCTGGAATGGAATTCGAGAAGGAGAATCAATCTTTGTATTATGATATCAAGAGAATCCCTCTTATCTATTTTAGTTGCACTTGCATATGATAATTTTGTACAGTTTCCACAAAGAGAGTCTGCGACTGAAATATCAAGATGATCTCTCTTAGCTATTTTAGTTGCACATGATCATTATATACCAGTTTCCACAATGGGATCTTGGTACCAAGCGCTATAGGATAATGCAGAGATCTGGTTCCAAATTTTCTTTTCCTTGGTGATTTGTTCTGAAAGCTGTTGCCCGGAAATGGGATTTAGAACTTGAATTCTGTAAAATTTGAATATTGGTGCCTTCCTTTATCATTCTGAGCCAGTTCCAAGTGAAAATTGATGGCTTGGAGTCAAAGAAGTTGAACATTGTGCCTAAAAGAGTTGGAAAAGGGTAAAACCTAATCCTAATAAATGAATAGGGTGATTGATGTGGAATTCCTGGATTAACTGTAGACTTTTGTGGCCAGGCCTCCCGTTATTAGAATATTCTTACAAATTTGAATGAAAAAAAGAGTTTGTTGTATTATTTTCAACTTTATCATATTTGGTACTTCTTAATTTGTTTTGACGGATAATGAAGTATAATTGGTCAAATCAGTGAGAATTTTGAGTTAAGTGATGTCTATTCTACTATCTTTTATCTTATGTTATTTTATGCATGATTGGTGGGGGTTAGTCATTTACAAAGACTACTATTATGTCCGTAACAATTTTAGGGCCAGGTTGAATTGTGTGTTCTCCAGTATAATATTTGGCTTACCTGACAAGGGTTTTTGTTATCGATGATGATATGCATCTCTCATTTGAGAAACAATCTATTCTGTTGTCAATTAGTTGTTTTTCTCAAACATGCAATATTATAACAGTTAGTGACCCTTTAGGCACTCACTAGCAGGTAGTGACCCTTAAGTTGTGCTTCTTGTGTGTTGGTGCCCTCATGACATGATACATTCTGTTTTTTCTTTTTGGTTTGTGCCTGTCTCATGCATGCAGTGCATAATGCTTGTGTTGATGTTTGCGCATGCTTATTATTTTGTTTTGATGATTTAGCATATGAAGCTTCCATGAATTCAAATGGGAACTGACATTACAAAATTGCTATGTCATTTGCAGGCTGGGGCAGATGCTGGGGCAGATGCTGAACCTATTTCAGCTGATCCTGTTAAACCTGGAACTGTAGATGTCAAAAAGGATTAATGTGGATAGCTAACATTCTGTAAGGTTTGACAAGGTTAAAAAGTATGATAACATCTTATTGTTCATGTCTGTAACTTTTACTAAATATCTTGTCTTGTCATGATGTGTGAAAAAATAGATAAAAAAGAAATGCTTGGTTGTTTTAAAGTTTAAATTACTTAATTTTAAAGAAAAAGCAAGTTTCACTGTAAGTAAAAGAAAATGTAATTTATGGTGGATGAGTTGTTGAAAATATAGAAATATTGAATGGTGGATGAGTTGCTCAAAATATAGAAATACTGAGATACTATAGATGGAACATATGGTTCGATTTTAGTGTATATTTTTGAACTGAAATCGTGCCACCTCTTTTTCTTGCTCTTCTGGTGTCCTTTTATTGTCACCTCAGCACGATTAGTTTAGATTTTTTTTTTTAAAAAAGAGGTTTAATTTATTCATTAAATAATTAAAAAAACGAAATATATATATATATATATATATATATATATATATATATATAAAAAATTTTAAAAAAAAAAAAAAAAAAAAAAAAAAAAAAAAAAAAAAAAAAAAAAAAAAAAAAAAAAAAAAAAAATATATATATATATATATATATATATATATATATATATATAAAGAATTTTAAACAATAAGAATAAAAAATAAAAAACAAAGAAATAAAGAAAAATTAAAAAGAAATAATAACAAAAGAATGAGTCAATTTTTGATCTGTTCTGAACTTTCCCACTTCCTGACAATAAACAATAAAAAATATAAAAAGATAATAATAGAAAAATAATTGTTTTAAAAATAATAACAATAAAAAAGGAGTCCTTATTAGTCTTGTGAATGTGGATGAGTGGAAAGAAAAACGACTCTTTTTTTCTATTGTTATTATTTTTTTTATACTTTTTTATTATTTATTGTCAGGAAGTTAGGAAGTTCATAGGTTTAAAAATTGATTTATTCTCTTGTTATTATTTTTTTTTAATTTTTCTTTATTTTTTATTCTTATTATTTAAATTCTTTTTTATATATATATTTTTTATTTTTCGTTTTTGTAATTATTTATTATTATTTATATTATGTAAAACTTAATAGATAAATTAAACCTCTTTTTTTTTAGAAAAATCCTAAACTATATTTTTTTATTTTATTATTTCATTTTCAATTTTTTTTATTTTGATTATTATTTTTTAATTATAGATATATTTTTTAATTTTTTTAATTATATTTATCCAAACAAAATCGGGTATTGACACACCGAAATCGTGCAGTACAATTTTAGTTTAGAAAATATACACTAAAATCGTGCCATTTCAGTATAATTTCTGTATTTCTATATTTTTAGTGACTCATTATGCATATGAGTCTCGGTCATATCTTAGCAACTATGTTGCTTTGTAGAACATTATTGTGTGTGAGTCATGGATTCTAAGATATGACTAAAACTTATTGGACATGTTGCAGAGATTTGAGATGTTATTAGAGTAACTGGAATACACATTATAAATCCATTAGATCAACTAATGCCTTCCTAAATGATTTGGCATAACCAATTTATTGCACTTAAAGCCTGAGGTTTTTTCAGTATTTTAGGATTTTTGTGTAAAGAATTTTTTCAAATAGTATAAGAGGGGCTATGTGAATCCATGCTAGAAATATGGATCACGGAGCACTCTTTATCGGTTTATGAGTGTTATTGAAAGAATCACATACCACGGGCGTTTATATTTTTATTAGCTTGCTATGAAGCACTAAGACTAACATAGACACTGAACACATACATACTGTGACAACAATAATTCTTAAAAGAAAAATGTTATTTTGACATTCCAAAAACAATTACTCTTATTCAACACTTTGTAGTGTAGTAATAGGTACTTGTTGGTAAAGGATACTTTGGTAAATGTTATCTAAAGTTTAAAAATTTGGAAAACTACTATTTGGATGAAATTTGAAATTGGGTTTGAGAGAGCGGGAAGGAAATGACATAGGGTTTAGGTGTAAGAAAGAAGAACATCTCCATGAAAGAGTGAGAACTTGAAACTTGATTGCGCAGAACGATAAACTATCATCGAGTATACGAGAAAATGGGATGGAGAAACTTAAGGTTTGGATAGAAGGAGGAAGAGAAATTGTGGAAGTGTGAGTTTCCACACTTCATATTTTTGCTCTGCCTTCTCACAGTTCTCCTTTCATCTTCCTTCTACTCCTGTCCTCTCCATTAACGGCTTGCTCATCTTCCTCTGTTGCTCATCGTGCGGTTCCGTTCTTTCTACCCAAATCCTAAGTTTCTCCACCTCGCTCTATCTCTCATACCTGATAACAATTTATCGGTCTGCACAATCAAGTCCCAAGTTTTCAGAGAGGTTTTCTTCCTTCTTGCACCTAAATCCTATGTCATTTCCTTCCTACTCTCTCAAATCCAATCTCAAATTGTCACCCTTCCAAATAGCAATTTCTCAAATTGTCAAACTTCAAATGATATTTACCAAAGTATCCTTTGCCACTTTAGCAGCAATTGTTACTAGGAGTATCAAATGGGAGTAACTGTTCTTGTGGTGTCAAAATAACATTTCCAAAAGAGAAAAAACTGGGTTGACAACCGGAGAAAAAATACGTCCTTTTGACAACTGTAACGTGGCATGCCTTCATTACGTGACAGAGGACAAACTTGTATTTTTCTATTTTGTACATAATGAAATCACCCAACACAAACCAAGATATGTTTACACCCAAAAAATTAAGAAGACAAAGAACAACCAAGGGAAAACCAAGACCACGCCGCTACCCAAAACGGAAACTGCCAACGAACCACCTCACCTCATCCCAAATCAAAACACACCATTGCTCCATCGGAGAACTGCCACCCAACGACCAACCACTACTCCAAAGCATCACCTCTGAATCTCGTTTCCAAAGCATCAGCGCTCCAAACCAATGACCAACCACGATGGCACCTATAAAATAACCTAAATTTATTTTCATTTCGTGTTAAGTATGCCTATATCCCAATAAATAATTTGTTTCTTTAACACATTCATCATCTCCAACTAAAATAACATTTTCATTACCAACTCACCGTCACGTGGTCGCCACATAAGGTTGTCAAGTGGTTGGCATGTCACATGGTGGTTTGACAATGTCACATGGCATGCCAACCACTTGGCAATCTTATGCGACGTTCACGTGGCGGTGAGTTGGTAATAATAATAGTTTTTTAATTGGAGGTGATAACTACATTAAAAAAATAATTTTTTATTGGGAAAAGGAGTATGACACGAGGATGAAGATGAATTTAGGTTTAAGATTGTGTTTGATGTGTGTTGTTGTGTGCCATAGTTCATTGTGTGACCCAAGAGATTTCACAAGTAGTGTTTTGGAGCGGTGATTGGTCGTTGGGTCGCAGTTTTTCGGTAGATAGTTGTCTTTTTGGATAGCGGTAATGTGTGGTCTTCCGGAGAGGTGAAGTGGTTGGTTTCTATTTTGGGTAGTGGTGTGGTTGTGGTTTTTTGTTGCCTACTCACCTTTCTGTCTAAACTATCGCCCCTTCTCCCAAACCTCTTTTTTCCCTCAACCCCACCTTCAAGATAAAAACTCTAAAAATTTGTTCTCTTACGATTTCAAGGTCTTAACAAACTTCTCAAATCTTTTTCTTTGACGACAACGCTCCGAAGTTCTTCCATCTCTCTCAATTACTTCGACATCTACTCTACTGGCTCAATTACTCAATTTTTTCACTCTCCACGCAAAGATCACTCATCTTTTTCTTCAAAATTCATTTGAAACAAATGATCATTTGTCCTTTGCTATATAACTAGCAACTACCAGGTTACAGATGTCAAAAATCATATTATTTGAACTGGTTGTTTGAATTGATTGTCAAAGTATCTTTTTCAAAAAAAAAATCACAGTATCTACTCTCTCATTAATGCTATGTCGGAGTTGTGTCTGACCGTGTTGGAGTCGCAAAAGACATTTTTTAAATTCCATACTTTAGTAGGATATTGGACACATGTCGTATCCACGGGACATGCCATTGAAGAGCCGTGCTTCATATAGCTTTGTTGTAGAAGTATTACTGGGACATAATGTTCTGGAATGGCATTCTAGAAAGAGAATCAATCTTTGTATTATGATATCAAGAGAATCCCTCTTAGCTATTTTAGTTGCCCTTGCATATGATAATCTTGTACAGTTTCCACAATGAGAGTTTGCATATGATAATCTTGTACCAGTTTCTACAGTGGGATCTTGGTAATATGCATTTTCTTTTTCTTGGCGATTAGTTCTGAAAGCTGTCGCCCCGAAATGGGATTTAGAACTTGAATTCTGTAAAATTTGAATATTCATGCCTTCCTTTATCATTCTGAGCCAGTTCCAAGTGAAAATTGACAGCTCAGAGTCAAAGAAGTTGAACATTGTGCCTAAAAGAGTTGGGAAAGTGGAAAACCTAATCCTAATAAATGAATACGGTGATTAACTGTAGACTTTTGTGGCCAGGCTTCCTGTTATGAGAATATTTTTACAAATTTGAATGAAAAAAGTTGGTTGTATTATTTTCAACTTTATCGTACTTCTTAATTTGTTTTGACGGATAATGAAGTATAATTGGTCAAATCAATGAGAATTTTGACGTTAAGTGATGTCTATTCTACTATCTTTTATCTTATGTTACTTTATGCATGAATGGTGGGGGTTAGTCATTTGCAAAGACTACTATTATGTCCGGAACAATTTTAGGGTGATGTTGAATTGTTTGTTCTCCAGTAATATTTGGCTTACCTGACAAGGGTTTTTTGTTATCGATGATGATATGCATCTCCCAATTGAGAAACAATCTATTCTGTTGTCAATTATTTGTTTTTCTCAAACATGCAATATTATAACAGTTAGTGACCCTTTAGGCACTCACTACCTGGTAGTGACCCTTAAGTTGTGCTTCTTGTGTGTTGGTGCCCTCATGACATGATACATTCTGTTTTTTCTTTTTGGTTTGTGCCTGTCTCATGCCTGCAGTGCATAATGCTTGTGTTGATGTTTGCGCATGCTTATAATTTTGTTTTGATGATTTAGCATGAGGCTTCCATGAATTCAAATGCGAACTGGCATTACAAAATTGCTATGTCATTTGCAGGCTGGGGCAGATGCTGAACCTATTTCAGCCGATCCTGTTAAACCTGAAACTGCAGATGTCAAAAAGGATTAATGTGGGTAGCTAACATTCTGTAAGGTTTGACAAGGTTAAAAAGTATGATAACATCTTATGGTTCATGTCTATAACTTTTATTAAATATCTTGTGTTGTTATGACGTGTGAAAAAATTGATTAAAAAAAAAATGTTTGGTTGTTTTAAAGTTTAAGTTGCTTAATTTTAAAGAAAAAGCAAGTTTCACTTAAAGTAAAAGAAAATGTAATTTATGGTGGATGAGTTGCTGAAAATATAGAAATACCGAAATCCTATTGAGGTGGTATGATTTTAGTGTATATTTTTTGAACTGAAATTATGTCTTCTCAACACAATTAGTTTAAGGTTTTTTCTAAAAAATAAAAAAAAGAAAAAATTAATTTATCTATTAAGTTTTACATAATAAAAAAAAATAATAAATAATTAAAAAATGAAAAATAATATATATATAAAGAATTTAAATAATAAGAATAAAAAATAAAAAGGAAAGAAATAAAGAAAAATTAAAAAGGAATAATAACAAAAGAATGAGTGAATTTTCAAATTGCCTTGAACTTTGCCTTGACCTTTTCCATTTGCTGACACTAAATAATGAAAAAGTATAAAAAAATAATAATAATAGAAAAAATTCTTTTTTAAAAATAATAACAATATAATAAGAATTGTTTTAAAACAATTTTTTTTATTGTTGTTATGGTCAGGAAGTGGGAAAGTTCAGAACAGTTTGAAAATTCATCTATTTTTTTGTTATTATTTTTTTAATTTTTCTTTATTTTTTATTTTTATTGTTTAATTCTTTTATATATATATATATATATATATATAAATATATATTTTATTTTTCAGTTTTAATTATTTATTTTTATTTTATTATGTAATAGTAAAATTTAATGGATAAATTAAACCTTTATTGTTTTTAGAAAAATACTAAACTAATCAAGTATATTTTTTATTTTATTATTTTTTCTTTAATTCTTTTATTTTAATTATTATTTTTTAATTGTAGATACATTTTTTTAATTTTGTTTAATTATACACTAAAATCGTGCCGCCTCAACATGATTCTAATATTTCTATATCTTAGTGACTCATCTACAATGCAGAGTCTCAGTCCTATCTCAAAAATCTATTTTCCAGAATCGTCTGTCCATATCCTATTCTTCCAACAATAATCCTTATAAATGATCATCATGGATGATACGCCTTCTGCCAAATTCTTAATGACATCGTTACATGAAATGGCCTCCTCCATGATTGTTGCACCCACCACGGCCATGCACATGACAACCATGCATGCAACCTTTACTCTGCCTATATTTGAAAACAGTAATATTATATCTTTGAAGTCAACTAGTTCAAAGACAAAGGTTTATAGAATATACTATAATTTGTAATTGGTGTATACAAGTGATGTAGTGTGGAGTTTATATAAATCTGTGGAGGTCTTAATAAACAACAAAAAGGTTGTTTGTGTATTATTGGAAGAGTCACATAAAATTTTAACTATATTTTTCGGAATTGGCTCAAAGGGTGGTTTGTCTCTCGGCTCTTCCAACCTTTTGTTTTTGTACATGCACAATTTCAAATAATTTTGGCTCTTCCAACCTTTTGTTTCTGTACGTGCACAATTTCAAATAATTTCTCAAATTAAAACACTCTAAACATGGTGAATATTCATTGCTATACCAATTTTCATATTTCTTGTCCTTTTCACAAAATAGATTACTTTAATGTGCACCATTATGATCTTTAATCATTGTTGAAGAATAGACTTGTAGACACGCTTATGGAAAAAGAGTTTTTGGGAGATACGAGTCAAATTCAAATGCAAGGATGGTGGTTGAGTTGAAGAAGAAATTGATTGTCTTATGGTGCAAAATATAAATATACTGAAATAATGTTGAGGTGACACGATTTTAGGGTAATTTATCTGAATTAAAATCGTATTGAGGTGGTACAATTTTAGGGTAAGTTTTTTGAACTGAATAGACACGATTTCAGTTCAGAAAAATTATCCTAAAATCATGTTACCTCAACATGAGTTTAATTAAATACTAATCATATCACATTGACACGATTTTATTGTTGGTTAAACAAAATCGTGCTATGTTAGCACAATTTCTTTGTTATAAAATCGTTGTAACATGACACAATTTACTCATAATTGTAATTAATTTTCTTTTACCTATTTATGCGAATTTCAAAACAAAATTGTTAAAGAATGGAAAAAAACCCAACTCCACGTGCATTTGCTTCTCTATTTAATCACACAATACATTGTAATAATTGGAAGAAAATATAATAAATCAGATATTGAATCTCTATTTTAACTTCAATTTCTAAAAATAGATTTTCATCTAATATTTTTGAGATGTTATGCGCAATCATTTGGAGATATTAATTGTATGAATAAGTGAAATTTGAGTGCAACTAACTCAACTTGTTGAAACAAAATCGAGTCATGACCAATAGTAAATTATGTATTAAGAAAAATTATTGTGTGATTTTTTGTTCGAAGAAGGAGGGAGGGAGGATTTTTAAATTGAACTCTCTTCTCATAGACAATTTTCCTAGAAGTATTTTGCAAACACTCTTACCAAACCTAATGAGTTTATAATGAGTGTGTAATAGTATCTTGTATTTTTCGTATTGTGAAGTAAGCAAATCCTTAAATTTTTTATCCCTTTTAGAAGACTAACCTTTCTTTAAGCATTTTCTATAAGTCCATAGTTTACAGATAAAATTTTTATCTTGAAAAAAAATTGAAAAGGATAATTCGAAGTGATTTATATATTCACTTTAACTAAAAATGATTTGTATAATTATTTATTAATAAATAGGATCGTTTAAGAGTGATTGAAGAAGATATCGATGTAAACTAAGAGTCGAGAATGAATCAATATAAAATACCTGTATTATTCTTCGTTATTTGATGCTTTTCGATAATCAAATTAGTCTTTAACGAAATTTAGTTTCTAACGGAAAAAAGAAAACAAAACTTAAGACTAAAGTTTACCTAACATAAAATCAATATATATATATATATATATATATATATATATATATTAAATACACAA
>Ga0209489_108868_pt1 | contig 13193 bp, 5 predicted proteins | sample SiratrowhiteBW_FD_187527 | JGI IMG/M metagenome (GOLD analysis project Ga0209489, IMG submission 187527) | Root nodule microbial communities of legume samples collected from California, USA - Siratro white BW (SPAdes) (version 2) | ecosystem: Host-associated > Plants > Roots > Nodule | place: USA... | reverse complement strand
AAAATTATATTATATATATATATATATATATATATATATATATATATATATCTTTTAAAAATATAATATAAAACAATTTAATCTTTTAAATTACTTTTTTAATTATTGAAAATGACAGATTGGACAAATTAGTGGTGAGTCAATTCGTTATACCTTTCTTAATATCAGTATATAAAGAAAAAAATTATATGATAAATATAATTTATTAAATCTTTTAGGTTGGTGACCTAGTTAAACTTATTGGTTTATTTGTGGATCTTTCTAACATAAGTCATTTAAATAAACTTTTAGGTCAACCAAAATTTTAAACAAGTCCTACTTACTCTTTAGAAAATAGACTTATAATAGATACAAGGTTGACACTGCCTTGGCCGAAGTTAAAATCCTATAATTAATGTTATGTTAATGATGCTTTAATTGATCTTAAGCTAGCTAACAAAGCCTAAGTCCAGACTTAAAAAAAAAATATATCTTGACTTAGTAAAACTAAACAAAAAAATTTCTTAGACAAATAATACCTTAACTATAATATGAACCAAATAAACACTTTATAAATCAAGTAAAAATATCTCAATTAAAATTAACCAAAAATTATCTTAGTCAAAGAATTACTTATAATGAACATTACTTCTAGATTTTATATAAAAATTAAAACGATGTGTCATCTAAATCTAATTAATTAAATTGAATTGGAAAATGATTCGTTAAAGTATAATTAAAGTGATTTAGATTAATATGATTATAAATTATATTTAAATATTTATATTTCTTTCCTATCTTAGTTTTGACTTTTTATGATCTCCCCAGTAAGATTTTATTTTCATCTTATTTCATCAATCAAATTCAGTATTGTTATTTAAGTGATAATTGGTTTCTTTTACTTATCATTATAACGCATATAACAAAAAGTAGGGGACGAGGTTTTAGGTGGTGTTAATCAAGTTACATGCACTGTTGTGATAAGTTGAGTTATCATGAATGTCAAAACTTCCATCATGTTGTTTATATTATTAATGTTCGAAGAACTTATGAGACAAATATGGGAAGATATTCAAAATCTACCTCTACCTAATAAAGAAACTTAGGCCACATTTACAAAAATCTTAAAGCTAATAGATTTTTTTTTTCAAATCTTATAATCTTATATAGTGAGATATTATAATATCTAAATAAAGTTTACACTCACATAAAATAAGGAAAATAAATTTTTTAAGTATTATTTAATAACATTGCATCATTTGTTGTATCACGAAATGCATGTAAATAAATATAGCTACCTCTTAAATGGAGAGAAAACCCATAAACAAGAGAGAAAAATAAAGTGGCTTAGTAAAACTTGATTAACGTTTATCCTTGTCTACCTTAGTCAAACTTAAACTCTTATTAGACTAAGCATTTTTTCAATGTGTAAATTAACTCGACTTTTAATGGCTTGGTGAAAATATTTCTAACTTATTCTCTAGTTGGACCACTTCCTTCTCCCCAAACAATTCTCACATCTTATGAAACCGAATATCAATGTATTTATATTGCCCATGAAATACTGGAGTTTTGCACAATGCAATTATATATTTGTTATCACAAAATATTTCTATGGGAGTATGTTGTTTTTGATGAATTACCTCCAAAATTATTCAATCACATTGTCTGCGTTACACAACTAGTCGTTGTAATGTATTTTATTTCTATGGTTGAGAGTGCAACTATTGGTTATTACTTTGAAGACCATGATATTGTACCACTGTCAAGATAAGGTGCATATTACAATTTTTAATTTATTATCACTAATTTAAAAAAAAAAACTTGCTCAATCAAAGTACCTTTAATATGTAGCGTAGAATTATTTTAGCACCTTTCAAATGACGCATACATGACTCTTTCATAAATCTGATAAGCAATCTTATTCCAAATACAATATATGACCTTGTTACAATCAAGTATCCAAGACTTTTAATCATACTTTTGTAGTAGGTTGGATCTATTCTTTTATCATCAATTTCTCTTGTCAACTTCAAGTTTTCTTTAACTGGTGTGGAGATTAACTGTGAATTATTAATCTTAAACTTCTTCAGAATATCACTAGCATATTTTTTTTGAGATATCAAAATTCAATATGCTTTACAAAATTGTTTGGAATCACCTCATGTTGCTTTTGGACTTTTAGAGTCTAATCACATATTCCTTCTTCATTAAATGTCACATCTTGAATAACAATCACTTTCATTATTTTTAAATTGTTTAATTTGTATGCTTTTGAATTTGTTCAGTATCCAATGAACACACACTTTTCTATCTTATCATCAAGTTTCTTTCTTAGTTGATTTGGTACATCTGCCTAAGATATATACCCAAAAGATTTAAGATGTTGAATTGATGGTTTTCTTTCACTCCAAGCTTATTCAATCATTTTATCATGAACACCTTTAGTTGAACACCTATTTAATATATACAGAGCAATATCAACTGCTTCTATCCAAAATTCTCTAGGCATTTGTTTAGCCTTTAACATACATCTCACCATGTCCATGATTGTCTATATTTTCCTTTTAGCAACTTTATTTTGTTGAGGAGTATATGTGGTTGTTTGTTGATGATGGATTGCTCGAAGAAGTTTATACAATTGATGTATTTTTGGCCTCTATTTGTTCCCGAAGCTTTAATTTTAAAACCACTTTGTTTTTCTACAAGCACTGTGAATGTCTTGATGTTATCACAAGCTTCTGATTTCTGCTTCAAGAAATGCACTCATATCTTTCTAATAAAATCATCAACGAGGTAACGAAATACCTACTATCGCCATGAGTTGGAATCTCAACTGTGCATAAGTCTAAATGTACAATCTCCAATATCTTGATTACTCTTCATGACTTTCTCATGAGAAATGAATTCTTATGTTTCTTTCCCTATTGAAAAGTCTCACACACATTATACAATAGGTAAATCGAAAATATATTTGTTTTTTGACAAAAAATTCAACCCAGAAGAATGAAAGTGTCCAAAACGCATAAGTCACAACCAATCATCATTTGGTATGATAGAACTTAAACAAGGGTATTTTTCATGTTGAATTTACAAAGGTAATAGGCAATTTGGAGTCATTTTTACCTTTGTAATAAACATTTCATTCTTGTCAATTAACGTGTAATATCCATGCTGAATATCTATATTTTAGCATTTTTTTTATAGTTGTCCCATGCTAAATAGGTTGTTATGAACACCAAGAGCATAAAAGACATCAGAGATTTAAATTTTGAATATCATTCTTCAATCTAATTGTGATTATTTCTTTCATCAAAATTAGAATATTGGTTTTGTTGTTAAATTTTAATATAAATATGACTAATTCATTGAGAAAAGAAAATAGTTCATTATTTCTATATATATGTTAACTACAATTGGTATCTAAATACCAAATGTTTTCATCTTCTCAAAAATCATTGCTTGCCAAAAATAAAATTTATGAGTTGCTTGACTTCTCATCAATATCTTGAAACTGATTTTATACAATGTGAACTTGTCAAAATCAACAATATGCTGCTTTGTTTCCAAAATTTCCACAGTGAAAGCCATTGAAATTATTATCTTAATAAAATTCTCTTTTACCTCTAACATGATTAGTAAAGCAAGATTGTCAACTTTTGCTTAAGTAGATAATGTCAATTTATTGCCTCTCAATTGGTTGAAATTATCACGTCCTTTTCCCTCTAAAATTACAACGACATTTTTTACTATTGCTAAAATTATCACAACCTCTCCTTTCTACACTTTGATTATATTCTACTATGTTGTTGAAATTTACTTGAATCTTTAATGCTTCTTCATCTATTTTTTCTAGTATCTTCTTGCATAACTTTCAATACTTCCTTGTAATTATGCTACTCACAAAATGTTTGTGTTGTAGGACTTTATTATCATAGTCACCACATGATCATATTTGCATTTAGCATTTCTTTTAATCTCTTTGTAAAGTTTACTAACTTCATTTTTTTGCGTTTTATCTACTATGTTGTGTGATAACTTTAATGTTTCTCATGCACTTTTGATAGTTTTGCAATATGAAATTTTATCAAAAATAGAAAAGTCTATTCTTTATTGAATTTGTGATAGTGTTAACTGATCTTTCCTTTAATCTTTTTTATTAATTTCTTCTGGTAAACTCAAATGAATGAAACTTTGAACATAGTAAGTTTTTAAAGTGGGAGTCATTGAAAACTTTCAATAATTATAAACAAGTTTTTCGGGCTTTCCACATATAATATTATAATTGATTATCATATCTTACTCTCTTATAATATATTTTTATGATTATGAGAGCTCTCTTATTGCTCGCTTAGTTTATATTTTTTTTCTATTATTTTTATACCTACATTTTCTCTCAGACTCACAATAATAAAGTTAGATCTAACCAAGATATTAATAGATATTATAATACATCAATAAAGTTTACACCTACGAACCATCCAATAAGGAAAATAACTTCATTATTCAATAACACATTTGTTGTATTACGAAATGCATGCAAATGTTTTTATATAGGTTTCATAAAATACATTAAATCATTAAAACAAAAAAGAAAAATATAACAACCTCTTAAAGGAAAGAAAACTCATAAATAAGGAAGAAAAATGATCTAAAAATAATAAAGTCTTATATTGTTTAATTTTTTTTTCACTTTCGAAAGAGTTTTTGATAGTAAGATTCTCTATATATTTTTAAAGTGAGTAATAAATACCAGACTCTTATGAATATGAAATTATGAATTTCATTTACAGTTTTGGTACACGGCAGAAATTATTTTAATTGGAATTAAAAGTCTATATAATATAAATAAGCTATTGAATACAAGAAACAGTGTTTGGTAATGAAAGTCTCCAATATAACTAAGTTACTGCACATGAACAATTGGAAAAATAAGTAAATAAAAAATTTTAAATTGAAAAATTAACAAATGATGACGAATCAAAATATTTAAAATTGACTAGTATAGTCATCCTAATTTTACAATCAACCAAACAAGAGAAACACTTATTAATAAAAAGAAAAAATAGCTTACAATTTTTTTAAGAACAGACTCCTTTTTTCTTCTAAATTTTATCAAACACTACCATTCTCATATAAAACTTGAGTCACAATACCTTCTTCATATTGAGAGTATGCATGGTGAAAAAACAATGGTAAAGGGTATCAATATGGAAGCTCTCACTATTTCTTCTTCCCACAATGATAACTTGCTTCTTCCTTTCAGCTGTTTCTTTCTTATGAAAAAAGAAAAGTTTTCTTTTTTGATATTTTCAGCAGTTTCAGCATAAGATTCCCATAACTTATTCAATAATGAAGTTACTAAATCGTTACATTGAATTTTTTAACCTTTTACTTTCAATCCTATTTGTAGCATATCGTCACAATACGATTTATTTTCATGGTTGAGTAGCATTAGAATGACATGCAAGTGCTATTTGATTATTTTTAAGTTTCTCACAAATTTAATAAGCATTTTTAATTGAATTCCTAATAAAACAAAAATAAAATATATATCATGAAAATATACCATAATCACTTCACTTTCTTTTATCATCTTTTATGTTTTTTTTTTCTTATGTACATGAGTTGATTAATTTCTTTAATATCTGTATCATGAAATGTTTTTTCTTGTATAATATAAATACTATTTCTTTATTAGTGATAAAAAAAAATTATGATTGTTGACTAATTCCTTTAACAAATCTAATAAATTACAAATAATGATTTTTAAACTTGACTCAGATTTCGGATTTATAATTCTTAATCCCAACATTCTAGTGTTTATTTGGTTGAATTATATTCAATTTTTCTAAAAAGTCAATAGAGGAAATTATCAAAATTAAAATCCAACAAAATAAATATTACCAGAAAGCAATATATTCAATCAACTAACAATAATTAAAATAAAACTATAAGGCACTTATACTTCTTCCATTTCACTAAAGTTAAAACCTAAATAAGTGACAATATTGAGCTAGTACATTAGAGCAACTATTTTGATCCTCATACAAAGAACTTGGACCACATGACACGACAAACCTAATCTAGTGACCCAATACCTTTAATTTTACTGAAAATTTAAAAAGAAAAAAAAAATTGACAATCTTTTAATACTCATGACTCTCATGTAACAGCAAAAGCATAGGATTGAGTTATAATTCATTAATAATGTTAAACCAAAATCATGAAATTCACCCAACGTACTTCTTACATTTCATCATATAAAAATTACTAATATATAAATAATTCATAAAAGTTTGAATTATACTCTTCATTTTTTACATTCCAAATCTCCTCTTTATATACTTATTTGATTGTTAGAGTCCATACAAGCAAAACATCAAATTTTTAACTTGTATATACTAAAGTAAATTTTATTCAAATACTTCATCCTTTGTACTTATACTAAATAATATATACAATATCACTTTATTTTCATTACTTCAAATTAAGAGAACTAAATAAATACATGATAGAGAGTCTGGAATATAATCTTCAACTTCTACACTCTAGACCTCTTGTTTGATTATTTGAAGTCGTGTGTTTAAAAGGAATTATACTCAATACTTGATCCTTTAATAAAACGTCACAGTCAAAAATTTTTCAAGAAAAGTTCCTAAAACTAAAATATTTGATTATACTCATTCAGCGAAGTCAAAAGCTACTTTGCCTTTTCCTTTTCTTATAATTTCCTTTTACCTCATCGTTCCATAAAAATCCAAATCTAAAAAACAACTTCTTTAGTCTATATTTCATAGGTATCTATCATACTATTAATATTCATAGAATAAATACATTTATAAAAGAAAAGAAAAATTGGAGAAAGAAAACATACGTCCTTGGGTTTTTAATTCAAATTATCTTTAATTAATCATGGTTCTTAAACAGGATTGACATTATCTCTGCAAGACTTTTTATATTTTTAATCCGCTATCTTCTTTCTCTTCTTAGGCCAATCCTTGTTATTCTTCATGTTTGTCAACGGAAAACAAAGATGTCTATAAAGATATTTTCACATTCAACTTAATTTTAACATAAATATAATAATAAAGGTGCAATTAATAAACAATATATCTTCTCCTATTTATATATGTATAGTTATTAAGCTTTTTCCATTATTTATGGGGCTTGGAGATAACCTTGTCCACATTTTATTTTTAGGATGAGATAATCTACTAATCTACTTAATGTGCTAATTTAACAAATAATTATTGATTAAGTCTCATAAGTATATTTTTAACAATGATGAATGTGTAAAATTTCTCAACATATTTTAAATAATATTTATCTTTCATGATTTTAAATATATATATATATATATATATATATTAATTTATTTTAAATTTTCCCAATTTTAAAATATTTGTTACAAAAACTTAAAAAACAAAGTGCTTAAAAAAGTTTGAATGGAAAATAGATTATTTTGCTTATAAGATTAATGTATAATTGTCAATTAAAAGTTAATTTACTTTGAACTAGTACTTTTCTAAGAAATTAGTTCGAATTTTTTAAGAAGATATACTTAGAAAATCCACCATCAATTAGTTATAATAAACTCATAACATGTTCTTCAACCCAAAATTATAATCTTTAAACTAAAATTTTATTATATATGATTTGGTGTTTTTGAATTTCTTTTATACCTCTCAACTTTGTAATCTCTAGTCATACTTAAATTCTTAGAATTTCTTCTTTAATTATAAACATGAACAAAAAAAATATTATTATATTTTCTTCTTTTTACTGAATCAAGATTAAATCAAAGTATTACTGTACTGAATCAGATTCCTATGCACTTCAATAACTCACTTTTCTTTTTCAACTTAGAAAAAGAGATATAAATAATGATAGAAAAGAAATATGGTTATGTTAAAGATGTGATTTATATAAAGATATAAGAGAATATGTATCATCTTGCAATATCTTACCTAATAATTATCATTACAATATCATCACAAGTAATTAATGATAATTTATGTAATATATATATATATATAGTATACACTCATCAAATTCTTTAAAATAATATTATTATTCTTTATATAAGGATTTATAATAACAATTTCATTAAAAGAGTCATTTAAAATAAGCATAAAAGTACTTCAATAACTCACTATGGAATCTTATCATCTGTTAAATTATTTGTTCAAAATTAAAAATGTTTTAAAATAACATAACATAATAGAATTCTATTTTAACAAAGCATGATACATTTAAAACTCTCATACAATTCTTTATTTATACATAACACATTCATGAAGTATTCAAAATATTAGAAAACAAATTTTCACATTATGACACTATAATTTAAATACTTAGATCATACAAATTTCAGTTGTATCACACGACTCTAATATGAAATCATCAATAGTCCTTGTAGGATAGGATTAATCCATATGGCCTTTTTGTGAGTTGGCTATATTTCAAACCGCAGTCATCTATATGAACCTCCATCGACTCTCACCACTTGGTAGTGTTGCAACCGGATCACGATGGAGCGATCTTAAATTTATTTTAAAAAATGTTTATTTAAATTGAAGATGGAGTCGCCACTATAGCTTATTATGGGAAACTATAGAAAAACCAAAAAAATAAAAATGGCTACGAACCAGATTCAAGATTCGGGAGTCGGTTACGTGTGAGGAAGATATTAGCACCCCCACAACGCCCGTCCTAAGATGGTACTTTAATTAAATGAACAAAAATAAATGTGGCTTTACAAAATGTTATTTTTCCCTAAAAATAGTAATTACAACAAATAAAAATAAATATATATTTACAAAAAAATGCAAACTAAGAATGAACAATAAGAAAACAAAGTAATAACAAAGACAAATTTTTATTTTTTTTTATTTTTTGAACCCGACAAGGATTGACCTTGATCCTACATATTTCTAAAGGAAAATCAGGATCACGTAGTTCTAATTTAAATATTTATATTTTTTATGTGGGGACCCGACAATGATTGACCTTGTTCCTACGTATTTCTATTAGTGATAGAAAATGAGAATGAGGGTTCACGTAGTTCTAATTTAAGAGATTTGTTTCATTATGTTTGATATATATCTTTGAAATTTTTATATAATTTTTTTAGTTTTTTATGAGTTATTTTATATTTTTTAAAGATGTTTTGTTAAACTGCTTTTTTTATTTTTTTAGAAAATGTCTTATTTTATTATTTTTAGAAATCTTTATATTTTTGGAATTGGGAATTCTTGGTGAATTGGATTTTCTAGGAATAGTATCTGGATTGGTATTTGGTGGGAAATATCTGGATTTGGATTTCGATTTCTGGTTCGGGGTGATTGTGTTGCAGTTAATCTTGGGTTTTGACTTTGTGTTGGTTTCTAATTCGATGATTTGAGATTTGCAGGTTATATTTTTTTATGTATGAATTTCTATTTTTTTCATTGAGGGTTTTGAGGTATTCAAAATGTTGGTTTGGCATTCCTAAGGTATTTTCCTAATATTGATCAAATTCGGTTTTGATTTTGGTTTCTGAAAGGGTTATTTCATGAGAATGAGACCGTGTCAACAGCAACAATTTCTCCATGAGTATAAAAATGTGCTTACAACAGCACCCATTAGCATGATGAATATAATGGAAGTCGTGACATTGCAAAGACTTTCTAGATAATTTTTTTTATCATAATTTTTTATTCCACTTTTTAAAAGTAAGGTACATACAAGAAACTAACACATTATATTATATTTACTACAGTGCCAAACAAAATATATAATCATGGAACAAACACATGCATAGCAACAACAAGGATTACACAACCACTCAAAGAATACTGTAAAACATATCTGTTGAAGATCTAGCTTCTTGTTTTCCTTCTGTAATATGCTAACAGAAACTTTCGTTCGACAATTTGAACTCTTAATTCTTGCAAGATCGTTTGTTGTGTCAGCAATTTGATCTCCTAATTCTTGCAAGATGTTTGTTGTGTAGGATATTTTTCAGTATTTTTTTTTCTTAATTGTTGTGTTCTTTTTGTATAATGATGCTCCTTAGTAAAACATGTGTGTCATCCTCTCCCTATTCCCTATTGTGTCTTTATCCTTTTTTATATATATTTTTTGATAATCCTTCCATCTCCCACAGTAAAACTCAGCATCATTATTCTTAATTAAAAATCAATGCCCCGGCCCCTATATTAACTCCTTTTTTAAGAGTGTATGGTTACATTTTATTATAAAAAAAATGAATAGGGAATCTATGAGGGCTGAATGTGATAAGTATGAGAGCTCAATGCAATTAGTATGAGAAAAGGCAAAGAGCTGAAAAGGGTGCATTTACAACCTTAATCAAGAGAGATAAAATCTATCAGGCACAAACTAAAAGAATTGAAAGGGCACTACAACTACAGAAATGTGAATGGGTAATGAAGAGTTGGGAACACTATTGCTTATGTGGCAAACACAATTAATTGAGAAGTGAGGTGTAAATACTAACGTTATTTATTTTATTTTTTTACTTCAGACAACCACTTAGTGAACTGGGCTTCAGATAATTATTTTTTTATTATTTTTATCAAACTGGATCAAAACCCTTTTCATAAATGAACCTTCTTGTTAAATTGGACTCACTTAATTTTTTTCTATCAATTTAATTTAAGACAGACCCAACACCTTTTTTTTCTGTTATTTTATCATTTTTTTATATAAATTACATTTTGTACTATTTTTATTCTTATTTAATCAAACTTTATTCATAAAGTCAAAGTTCTTTTTATTATTTATTCTAAATGGCAAAAAAACTAAATAACACATGTTAAAAAATTTTATTTTCTTATTTTTTTAATTCTATCTTTTTTCCTTTTTTTATTTGTAAAAATAATTTTTATTTGCCTGGACGAAATTGGGTGTTGACAGGTAGTCTTTCTCTATATGATTCTAAAGTACAGTCAAGATATCTTCTTCTAGACAAATTCCAATAACCATGCATATCCTAATAATCCCGACACATACTATATCTTGATCTCAACCATAACATCTTAACATTATATAAAATATTATTCATCATCCAACTAATCTATCATACATCATGTATATTAACTATATATAGAACTATTCATCATATAATACCATTCATACAAATATGAATGGAATAAAAAATCACACAACACATACCAATTTCTACAATTCTCACTATCTCTAAAATTCTCAAATTGATATTCAACTCATCAATTTATTTCAACTCAATATTTACATACTATCACTATTACCATTTCCTTTACACTTCATATCACAAAATTATCAGTTTTCAAATTTCATTTCTAATATAATCATTTATACAAAAATTAAAGCACATCCTCAAACCAATTCAAGCCAACAACATATCTATTTCAAACTTGCACAAATTTGAACATAGAAAATCAAGCTGCTTCAACATACATTTCTCCTATACTAAAATCTCTATTGAAATTAAGATTAACATTCACATACTACAACTTTCCTTAACATACACAATTTCAGATTGCACAAATTGAACATAGGAAATCAAGCCACTTCAACATACATTTCTCCAACACTAGAAACTCTAATGAAATTAATACATTCTACAAGTCAAATATTATAGCTTTCCTTAACATACCCAATTTTAGACATGCACAGATCGAACATAGGAAATCTAACACTTCAACATACATTTCTCCTATACTAAAAACTCTAATGAAATTAAGATTAACATTCTACAGGTCAAAGATTATAGTTTTCCTTAACATACCTAATCTCAGACATACACAAATTTGAACATACGAATTCAAGCCACTTCAACATATATTTCTCCTACACTAAAAACTCTAATGAAGTTAAGATTAACACTCTATAAATCACAGATTATAGTTTCCCTTACCTATTCAAGAACAATAACACCTATAAACACGTTTCAATTTCACAAGATTGAAGGGATATCCTAACCTACACCACGAGTACCTATTTGATGATCTAATCACATCATTAGAGCTCTGAGTTAACACAGACCTATTCTGAAGCATGAAACATCACATGCACCCTATCTAACTAATGAAAAAAGGAAAGAGTTTGAGAACTGAACCAAGAAAAAGACCAGAAATTGAACTTATTCTATTTCAACTTCTGATTGAACTTATTCTATTTCAATTCGACGAAGATTAAGATTAGGAATATAAAGAAAAGTTAGAGAAAATGAGAGGAAGTGTTTTCTAAATAGACGATAACTAACTTAAAATGAACATGGATCAACGGACTATTCCTTATTTAGGTACTTTTCACTTTTATCATTAAAATATTCAAGTATCATTTTTGGATTCTATTCTATAAAATTATAAATTCTTACAAAATAAGTTATTTAATTATTGTAATTAAAATTTTCAATAAAAAAATTATTGATTGGATAAAGTCTTTAATGTTTTAAGAAAATTTAAAAATGTTTCATATTAATACGTGTATAATATTATATATATATATATATATATATATATATATATATATATATATATTTTAGCTGAAAGATTGCGTAGCTACTACTTAGTAAAAATCTATGCACTTATTACTGAATTAATATCAAAATATTCATTCATTATATTAATAAAGTTGAATTTATGATGTGAGTAACAATATCTAGAATTATTGTAAATAACCAAATGACTTAAAATAATTTGACCATGCATTCACAAGATTGTCAATAAAATTGATTTCTATTGCTTAAATTATTTCTCTTAATAACCCTATTATATGCACATAATTTAATAAATATAAATTTGAGATTTTTGCATTATGTACATCTATAAAATTGCACATAATTTTAAAACTATTGGACATTTCATTTACCAATTTTTTAATATGCAATATTAGTTTTAAAATATAAAAACTGTTAATTATAATATTTACCTACAAAAAATTAATTTATCTAAAATTTTACATGCATAATCATCACGCTATTATCACATTATTCAATGGATAGATAGGTCTTTTCGAATGTCTCATTTCTATATATAGTAAGAAAGAGAAATAATAAATATAATGTAAGATTTTGGATACACTATAATTAACCATTTTCTTAGAGGGAATGTTTCAATTTAAATTAATAGAAAATACATATAAAATACATTATTAAACTTAAAATACACGTATGTATATATATATATATATATATATATATATATATATATATATATATATTTTTT
>Ga0209489_108867_pt1 | contig 13194 bp, 13 predicted proteins | sample SiratrowhiteBW_FD_187527 | JGI IMG/M metagenome (GOLD analysis project Ga0209489, IMG submission 187527) | Root nodule microbial communities of legume samples collected from California, USA - Siratro white BW (SPAdes) (version 2) | ecosystem: Host-associated > Plants > Roots > Nodule | place... | reverse complement strand
TGCATATGAAAAAATGAGATCAAATTTTTTATGTATAATGTTTTTTTTTTTAATTTTCAAATCCTAAAAAGGTTGTAATGCATGTTAGGAAAAAAATGTTAGATTTTTTTCATTTTTATTTCCCAAAAATCATTGTTTAGAGAAAAAAATATGTAGTGCATGTGGGACAAAAATATTTAATGTTTTTTTTTATATTTTCCAAAATCACTTTTTTTAGGGAAAAAAATGCAATGCATGTGAGAAAGATGAGATTAGTATTTTTATTTATTTTTAAAATCTTAAAACGTATGTGATGCATGTTAGAAAAAATGTTTAATATTTTTTATTTTTTTTTCCCAAAATCATTTTTAGGAAAAAAAATATATAAACTATGCAATGCATGTGAGACAAAATACGTAATACATGCTAGAGAAAATATTTTTATAAATATTTTTATTTATTTATGTATAATATTTTTATTATTATTAAAATAGAAAATTTGAAGCATGAAATTAGGGTTTTTTTTGGAAAATCAATTTTTTTTTTAAACAGAAAATATTTCATATATTTAGAAAATGAGATTGGTACTTATATAAAAAAAATCTCTCTTTTCTTTTTAAAGAAAAAGTGTTGAAAGTATATCAAGTAAACTCCCAGGAAAAGAGAGGTGAGTCACAATTGGACTGCTTAAATACCAAGTCTTTCCTAGCCATAGTTGTTCTCAGCCCACTCTCACAAATTTTCTTTAAAAAAATAAGGTTGATTTTTCTTAAAAAATGTATTGTATGCAAGAAAAATGAGATTTATATTTTTTAATTTTGAATAATTATTGGTAATGAATGACAATAGATAATTGAGCTGCAAAAAGTCTCCCTTAGTGTCCTAATTAGGATTTGCCCTAATGAGGCTTAAGTTCTAGGGCATGTAAATGTGCTCACAAAGTGGCTTATCCTAATTTTCTATTAAAGACCACTAGAGCTATAACCCCCTTACCACACATCTATATAAGTCAGTAATGACAATCTTTATGAACATGACAATAAAGGAAACAGACTCTAGTTGGAGTTTTCACACACCTGGGTTAGGACGTATATCTGCCAGTTTTGCTACACAACTCCTCTATTCTTAAGCTTCACCCGGGTATAGGGCCCCACTCATGATATGCAAAGGTGTGTGAAGGGAGAACAATGCATACCCAACCCCCACCTGCAAAATAACTTGAAAATTCTCAAGCAAATATATATAGCATGTCTTCTACCTAGGGTTCAATATTGCAATAAGCATAAACACACAAATATTTAAATACCTGGAATACGCTTCTGCGCTGAAAAATTAAAATATATAGCATGCAATATATACAAAGAAAGGGAAAAATAAGCATTCAGAAAACCACACAAATTTCACTCATTTAATTAAATTGGCCTGACTCTCAAAATGTCCCCAGTGCAGTCGCCATCTGTCGCAACCGCGATCATGATGGAGCCATCAAAATTTTTATTTTAAAAAATATTTGAATTGAGATTGGAGTCACCACCATAGTTTATTATGGAAAACAATAGAAAAACCGAATAAAAATATCTATGAACCAGATTCAAAGATTCGGGAGTCGGTTACGTGTGGGGAAGGTATTAGCACCCCCACAACGCCCGTCCTAAGACAGTATCCTTAATCAAATGAATAAAAATAAGTGTGGTTTTAAAAAATATCATTTTTCCTAAATAATAACAATAATAATGAGACTAAAGACAAAACAAACAAATATATAAAAAAAAAAACAAACAAGAAAACATGCTTATAAAAATCATAACAATAAATAATAATTAGGCGGATAAAAATAACAAATAAAAATAAAAAAACAAACATATATATTTTTTTATTTATTTAGACCCGACAAGGCTTGACCTTGGTCCTACGTATCTCTGTACATGATAGAAAATTAGGGTACACGTAGTTCTATTTTAAAAAATTTTTGGATGACGTTTGATATTTTTTAGCTTATGAATATTTTCTTTTATTTTTGGCAATTTATTTTATATAATTTTTAATTATTTTCTATTTTATTATTTTTTCCCTTGATAATTTTTTATTTAAAGGAAACTCGGGATAAGACTGTTTTTTTTATATTTAAAAATGTTTATTAAAAAACTATTTTTATTTTAATTTGAGAAAGAACTGATTTTTATTATCTTAAAGAAATTGTTTTTATACTTTAAAAAAACATATCCTTTTTAATTTTTTATTCATTATTTTCGAAAAGAAATAACTATTTTTCATATTAAAAAAAAAACTTTTTCTTTTATTTTATTTTTAAATTGTCTTTATATTTTATTTTCGAAAAACTTGTTTCTATTACCTTATTTTCGTAAAAAAAATGTTTTTTATATTTATTATCGAAAAGACATGTTTTTATATTTATCTCATTTTTATTATGTTTGAAGATGTTTTATCTTTATTATTTTAGGGTTGTTTTGAAACCTTTTTCCCTTTTTTGTTTTGAAAATTTATATTTTTGATATTTTTTCAAGAACTATTAATTTATTAAATTTTAGAAAACATTTGGTTCGTTCCTCGAAAATTGGAAAATGTTTTATAATTTATTATTATTATTATTATTTATTTATTTATTTTTTTTTAAATCAAAGAGACAAGGGATGAACCTCAGGATATCATAATAACCATCAATCAGAGCAACCACATCTATGTGATAAGTATATAACACAGAGTAAATAGAACGTACCAGTTGAAGATCCTCCAAAAGCACTTTCCCTTCTTCTCTGAACTCTCACCTTCAAACGATCTACTCATTAATACTCAGGACCCTTTTTAGTATTTCTCGTATTTTTTTTGCCTCCGTATCGATTTGCTCACTATGCATATTTATACTAATTCTAGTCAGCCCACTCTTAATTCAAATTTTAAATCCCTTAATTCCTAATTATTCCCACTTAATTATAATTTGTGAACTGCCAATTGATTATTCTCTTTTAATTCAGATTCAAATCTATTAATTTCTAATTATTCCCACTTATGACACCAACTGACTTTTAAATCCCAAGAACGAACACAGACTGAAAAATGGGCAGAATTATACCATTATTGTTGTTATGACATCATAACCTCCCATACATATAATCAAATTCGAAAATAAATGAATATGGGAAATAAATGGGGAATATTGGAGGTAATGTGGTTGAAACATTTTATTATTATTTTTTAATTCGTTTTTTCCTTTATTGTTTTTTCCATTTTTACATTTATTGAAAGCAACCTAAATAACACAACAATAGAAATAGATACTTAAACCTTTTTTTATTTTATTTTAATATTATTATTATTTTGAAATATATATTTATTATCACTATTATCTAATTACTATTTTAGAACATTAACCAAATCGAGCCTGTAAAATAAAAAGGATGAGCATAACAATTCAAAAAAGAAAATGCATTAATTATTAGACAATCAACATTTAATTGAAAATCATCAGCATTTAATCACTATTAAGCAGAAAATCGTTTGCAATTAATCAAAATAATAATCGGATCAACTATTCAAATTTCTAGCCTTTCTAATTTTTTTAAATTTATTTTCAATTAATTTTCGTATCATTAATGGGCATCAGAAAAGGCAAGCAAAGAGAGGATGTGACATGACAACACTTTAATGACAATTTTATTTTTTTTATTATTATTTTTTTAACAAAATTTTTAATAGACTCATTTTCTTTACTTTTTTTCCTTTTTTACGAATTTTATTTTAACTTTATTCATAAAATAGAATGGAACCAAAACTCTTTTTTTTATTTAAATAATAACACACATTTTTATTTTTATTTTATATTGTTTTATATTTTGAAATAATTTTATTTACCCGGATGAAATTGGGTGTTGACAATGTTGATGAGTTGAAATAGTTGGCATGAAGACCTAACTTTGATGTCATAACATGGTCAGGATATGACATTAATAAGTTCTCTTTTTATACAAAGACCGAGGATCCAAAAAGTACAATGCAGAATAGTGGTGTGACTCTTGAGGCAGAGTCAATGCACTTTGCTAGTTCAAAATACAATAATACTGTGATGGCTACAATAAGTTACTTTGGAGCAATTGAAGAAATCTGGGAAGTTGACTACGTCAAATTTAGAGTTCCAGTTTTTAAGTGTAAATGGCTTGATAGTAACACAGGAGTGCATGTTGATGATTTGGATTTTACTTTGGTTGATCTTGCAAAGATAGGTTCTAAGGAAGATCCTTTCATCATGGCATACCAAGCAAAACAAGTCTTTTATGTTAAAGATCCTTCTAATGAAAGGTGGTCAGTTGTCATCCATGGGCAAAATGAATTTGATGTCGATAATCGTGACGACTCAATAGCCCAATATGCTGACAATCCTTCATTATGCAGACAGTTACCTCCAATGAATGACGAAAATGATGTTGATGAAGTACATGCTACTCGGAATGATCACAATGAAGGAATATGGAAGAACATTATAACATTGCCACAATAATAATAAGTACTATTTATTGCTTATTGTTTTTTATTTTAATTTGGAATTGTTAATAATGAAGTACATTATGTTTACTTATTTTTGTTAAGTTTTCATTTAGAAGTTTATGTTTTTTTACAGGTCATGGTCGAACCGTCGAGGAAGTATAGAGAAGCTACTCGCTTGACAGCTCTTACAGTGAATCGTATGGGTGGTTCGAAGGTCCCAGTTAACATAGACCCGCAGACTGGTAGGAGTCACGACCCTAATCATCCAAAGTTTGTTAGTTATTTGGGTGTCTTGACCCGTACAAAGGTTTCTATTTTGCTTCCTGACTGGGATCATGTCACTGAAGTAGATAAAAATCTGATTTGGTAGGATCTTTATGTAAGTCATTCATTCAAAGTTTAATGAAATGATGAGTATTTTTGTTATATGTTTAATAACTTATTTACTTGATTTTGCAGACACACTTTGAGTTTGAATCGTCTAACTTCATTATGAAGAAGATTATGTCATCCATTGCTGTAAAATGGAGAAATTTTAAGACAAGGGAAAGTCCCCTTATGAGAAATATGGGATTTATGAAGAAAATTGGACAAAATTTGTCCAAAGTAGAGAGAATCCCTCTTGGCAAGTTTGATTTTTTCATATGACTTTAAATTTTTGTAAATCAAACGATGTAACCACTTCATTTGTTATTGTCTAGGACAACAGGAGAAAAGCTCAAGACATTAAGCATAGGAATGTTACCCCCCACTGCTTGTCTCGGAGGGGAGTATGATTTATTGGTGAAGAGGATGATTGAAGAAAAGATAAGAAAATTAAAAGATCAATCATCCTCAGATGATGTTATTTCTCCTCCATCCCCTCCTAGTCGACATGAGAAATGGAAGATGACTAGGACTAAACCAGGAGGACAGATGACATCTCTTGAGGCACAAGAGATTGCCCAAAGGATTGTAAGTTAATAATAAATTCATGATATGTAATGTCTTACTTTTGTAATTATTGTTGACATATTGTATTCTTTTTTTTTTCAGGATTCCCTGGTGGAGGAGAGCTCCTAGGGAAGTTTTGTCACCCAAGGAAGACAAGACATATTGATTGTTGCTATTGGCACCGAAGAGCACCTCGGTCGTGTCAGGACTACTGGGTTTGGTGTGGGGGTGAAACAGTTCTTCGGAGCCGCTCGCCGTTCTAGCTCATCATCTAAGAAAGCTAACTCAAAAAATGAAATAGCTAGATTGAGAGAGGAATTGAGAAGTGAATTAAAGGATCAGCTAAGAAGTGAATTAAAAGATGAATTAAGACGAGAAATGTCACAACAACTTGAATCCATTGCCTTATCACAACAACACACTCCTGTACATGAACCTGTAGAACTAGCTACTGGCAGGAGAGTCAGCACAATGGGGAGTTGTGCTACTGAGGACGAGGAGGACGACACAAACACCGATACGTATCGATGTAGGCTTTTTGTTGGAGAGCCTCCTCAGTTGGTGGCAATTGGGAGAGTCTATGGCAGCACTTCGACCATCCACACGGTGCCTCTAGGACATGATTTCACTAGAGTGGTTGTCGAAGATGTTAGACCGGCAGATGCCGAGGTGTCAGTGCCCACATCAGAGGTTAGATTTGTGGGAGAGGCACTTGGGACATTTATTGCGTGGCCTACACATCTCCTACAACCCATTTCTAGAAGGCCTCAGGTATGTTATGATTTCACTTAATCTTATTTAATTTGACATTTAATGTCATTTGAATTGATACATATTGTTTCAGTCTTACAGGACGGTAGGAGGAAAGACAAATCCCCAGTTCTTGGTGATGTAAGTCCTAGCCAGCCACTCCATACAGACGTCAATCCACTTTAAGAGTTGGCTAGGATATCTGCCGAGTTATTCGGCTCACCTTGTTTAATTCGTTGGAAAGCAAGCATCTTTGGGGTAGACAATAATGGTGTACCCTTGTACATATCATATCAAGATGTCACTGAAATCCTCTCGGGATCTCAAATGATTAACATTGCATGTATACAACTATGGATAATGTAAGTATCCCTTTTTACATATTATATGATAAAATATGTTTTAGCATCCACTTTTAATAATATTTATATTAAAATTGCAGGTAGATAAATGATATAATTTATACCACAGGGAATCCAGATATTTATGGATTCCTTGAACCTCAAAGTAGACAAAGGTCTGGAAATAAGACAATGGACTGCCAGGCATACATACAAAATTGGATTCAAGAATCCAGAAAAAAGATCTACTTTGCCCTAATTATTCATTCGTAAGTTTCACATATTTATATTTCTTAAGTTATTTATATAATTTGAGTTTAATAGATTAACTATTTTAGGTCCCATTGGCAACTCATGCTTATCTGATAACATAGTGGTATGGTTCTGTTCATTGCATAAGAAGCCAACTTCAGACATGAAACAAGTAGTACAAAGGTTTGATTTAATTAACTTTAAATTTTGTTTTCATAATTTGGAAGTTACTAATTTTTTGGATTTTAGTGAAATTAATGTTTGTAATGTTCTTAGAGGAAGATCGACGACCAGATTCCAAAACCTTCGTTGGATAACACCTAAGGTATTTAATTCTACATATAATTCTAAATTTAATTTATTAAAATTAGTATTGGACTTATCTAATGATTTATGTATAATGAAAGTGCAACAAGCAACAAGGTAGTTGGGAATGTGGGTACTATGTCATGCATTGGATGAAAATCATTGCCAGAGCTTCTATCACTGACTCTTGGGAAGAGGTATGACCATGTTTTAATTGTAGATAAAATATCATTCTTAGGTTTCACATAACATGATTAATAACACTTGTTATGTATTTCAGCTTTTTCAAGACCAAGAGTCGTTGGATAGTCAAGTGATACAGGACATCCAAAAAGAATGGGCAAGATGTTTTATTCAAGTTAGAAGTAATTTGTAGATGTTCATATGTAAAAAATGTTTACATTTTAGACATATCTATTTTTATTCATAACAATTGTATAACTACTGTTAGATGTATATAAAAGTAATTCGATGAATCTGTCTACCTGGGTTTGGTTTGTATATGATGCAGGTTTGGCTAGAAACCAAAACCTGCCAGCATATTAAAAAAAAAAAACTCCAAATACTACGTCGATTATGACCTTAACCGACGTAGAGAATGGCATAAATCTGCATTATGAAGATATAATGTCGGTTAAGAGTACATAAACCGACGTAGTGGTATCACACTCTACGTCGGTTAGTGATGTTTCCAACCGATGTAGTGATACCATATACTATGTCGGCTTTTTTAACCAACGTAGTTTACTACGTCGCCATTTACTACGTCGGTCTGGAAACCGACATTGTAAGCCTTAATTAATCGACGTGAAATTCCTTTTTTCTACTAGTGATTCTATCACAGCTGAAGAAAAGATTAGGAGCAGCTAAAGGAAAATGGGCCGATGAGTTGCTGGAAGTCTTATGGGCATACTGATGCACACTGCAGACGTCCACAAGAGAGTCCCCCTACAACCTCACTTATGGGAGAGATGCTATATTGCCTGTCGAGATAGGGGAGGCGACCGTGAGAAGACAGCTGAAGGACTTATTGCTCAACAACTAGTGTATGAAAACAAAATTAGACCTCCTCGAAGAACACAGGTAGAAAGCCAAGATAAAAGAAGAAGTTCGTAAACAAAGGGTAGCCCACAGATACAATGCTAACGTGAATCCAAGAAGTTTCTAAAAAGGAGATCTTGCTTGGCAAATGACAGTTGATGCCCGAAAGAACCATTTGGATGGCAAGTTCGCACCTAATTGAGAAGGTCCTTACAAGGTTAGTCAAGTCTTCGGCAATGGAGCGGTCAGGTTGGAGCACTTAGATGGACAACAAATTCCTAATACTTGGAATGCAGACCACCTGAAGTATTACTTTAGTTAAATTCTATGTTTTTAGTTAAATTTTATATTTCTACAAAGACTATTTGACATTTTGCTTTAGTTATATCTTATTGGTAACTCATGGTGTACTATTTCCTACCTATGGCATTTTTCTCTAAGGAGGGTTTTGGCCAAAGAGGTTTCAACGAGGCACTACAAGTAATAAAGAATTACGATTTTTGTCCTTCAAGATACGTTAATATCAAGGTTTCAGGACAAGTATTCCTCATGAGGAACGTATCCGCTTTCAATAGCGAATTCAAGTATTCCTCACAGCCGACCGTGAGAAACGCATCCGCTTTCAATAGTGAATTCAACTATTCCTCACGGCCGACCGTGAGGAACGTATCCGCTTTCAATAACGAATTCAAGTATTCCTCACGGTCGACCAATGGGAACATATCCGCTTTAAATAGTGAATTCAAGTATTCCTCACGGCCAACCGTGAGGAGCGTATCCGCTTTAAATAGTGAATTCAAGTACTCCTCACGGTCGACCATGGAGAACGTATCCGCTTTTGATAAAGAAGTTCAAGTATTACTTATGGCCAACCATGAGGAATGTAATTGCTTAACCAAGTATTTTTCATGACGGACCGTGTCTATTACGATAAGTTAAATATTGTAAATGGTCGTACTCAAACAATATATGTAAAGACGAGCTAAGTTACGATAAATTAAAATACATAAATAATGACCAGAAGGTAAGGCATTTGTATTTACATAAATGTTCCATTACAACAGAAAGCTGATCAAGTTACAACCGTTTAAGATATGCTATGGTCTGATACAAGTCATCAGAAAAGAGCCTATACGGCCAAAGAAATATACAATTTAATCTGAAACAATCACGTCAAGAGCCGAAAAGCCTCCGCCTGCCTTTGAAGTCCCACTATGTGCTTCGGTTTCCTCCTCTTCCTTGTCCAGAATGTCCATAATTGCGGTCAGCTCACCCTCGTAAATATCCTTCCGGTTATCAAACTTTCCTTCATCTACCGAAACTTGGTAGAAGAAAGCGGCTTACCTCACTGCCCGATCAAAACCAATATCGTGTTGTTTCAGAAGGGAAATTTGGACTTCTCGAAAATCTTTTTCAGCTTTCTTCCGGAGAAGTCTTTCTTCTTCCAAGTGCAGGGTGAGCTTGGTCATTTTATGGCCTAGGTAGACAACATCCTCGCTAAGGGCATCCACACGACGAACGACCGCCCTTTCTTTTTTTCTCAGTCGCCAAGCACCTCTCTCGCAGGGAATTATTTTCAGCATATATGGTGTCCACGGTCTTCTTTAGACTGACAATTTCTCCCCTGCAGGTTTGATTCTCCGCCTTGAGCTTTGCAATATCATTCCAGGAGGAGTCCAAAGAGGAGGTGGTCTCAGCTAACTCCTTCCTCAATTTCTTAGTGTCTTCCATAAGTAGTTCTTCCCCCACAAGTCGGCCTAACAAAAGGGCACAGGCTTGAGCCTCCATCAGGGCATTCCTCAATACTGCACGAGAAGGGGAAGCAAACTGATTTTTCTCATACTCCTTCAGTGAAAGGTTTACACGGTCAGCCACCATGATCTTCTTGTTCAGGAAATTGAATGTAAAAGACATTTCAGGGTCTGGAGTCGTCTCCTTTAAACGTTTAGGCGACCGTTGAGAGGATGATCGGTCTGAAGTACATTTGGATTTTTTCTTTTTGTTGCGAGGTTTGGACGGAGCGACAGGCGGCTGGGCAGGAGAAGGCACGACAACAGTTATAGGGTCGACCTTCAAAGGTGTTCCCTAAGGTGCCACTTCTTTAGTCTCTGCCTAACCGGCCGGTTGTTTGGACGAGTTGCCCTTCTCAATTGGTTTCTTTGGTGTGCGTGTCTTCACAACAATAGGCACCGATGATAGCGCGGTCTTGAACATCTTGTTCATGTTTGGATTGATAGAGGAGATAACGTCTACATAAAACAAACTAAAGTCAGTAAATACTCTTAAAACGGAAAGTCAAAGGCAAGACGAGAATATACCAAACACGACGTTGTTTGGATCTTCACACTAGCAGGTATTGAGAATTTCCCGAGAAGGGATACTCCTGGGAAGGCTATCAAGAACCGACAGTGCCGAGATGTCCTCTTCCAACAACGAGGACCGAGGCTAAGAGGCAAATCGAAGAGGAGATCTGGTTCAATACAAGGGGAATTTTGGCTCATTACCATGAAATATATATTCCCGACCCCCACTCTCAAAGGAAATCTTAACAAAGGTGTCCTTAAAGAATTTATAGGAGGTCAAGTAGGGTTTGAATAGGCAATTTCTAGGGTGGCTGACTAGAGATAACCATCCTACTTTCCTACCCGGCCGGGTCAAATAATGATAGAGAAAAAGGGGAATTGTGGAAATAATGGCTAAAGTAGAACAAAAAAGCTGGAAGGCCCTCTTGTACGCTCAACTGTTGGGGTGAAGTTGGGTAGGGGCAACGTTTAGTGTATGAAGTACGCCCGAGCAGAAGTCATCAAACGGTATCAGGATGCATGAATCCTTCATCATCCGAGCATACATATAAAAAAAGTCTGTTGGCCACGACCCCCGACCACAATATACTAGGTCGGCCGGAGTGCACCGGCATAAAGCAAAAATGCCATCCGGCATAGAGGGCTCTACAATGTCCTGGGTATCAACTAAAAACCTAAGGGAAACAATAGTTCGATACTTTGAGTAGGCAGTTCTAGTCAGTAACTACCCAATCATTGTCGGGAGGGCTAACCTCTACACCCTTAGCATTGCCGCTAAGGACCGACATGTCTACCTCTCTCTCTAACCGCACACTCTCACTTTTCGCAGACTTGCTAGTCGAGCCACTAATACTATAACCAGAAGTCTCTTCTATGGGACCAATCTCCTGTTCGGCCCTACCTATATGGCCTGAAGAAAAATTCTGACCACTCGAAGACTCAGAAGTATAGTAAGTATGAATAGAAGGAGAAGCCATGATTACCTCAAAGAAAGGGAGGACGACCATTTAGTTGTCGAAGCTTCTCGGGTGAAAGTTCGAAAACGATGGAAAATGGGGTGGGTCAAGTGCTATTTATAGGCAAAACCTAGAGATGACGCAGCCGTTCAATAGTCATTTGATCAAGAATGTTTCAACGATCAAGATCTGTTATCCTGTCACATTAGGTGCTCGAACCAAGAAAACATGCGGAAAATTACGTTAGCAAATACTTTAACCGTCGGTCAGCAATTGCTTCCTGCACAATACAAGTTGCTTACTGCACTTAACAAATTCTTAATACACCAATAATATCCTTATTATTTTTATTTTTAAATTTATTAAATAAATATTTTTATTTTTAAATTTATTAAATAAATAATATTTTCTCTTTCACATTCACAGGTGAATCACGTGCTAGATTTACGTTTCTTTTTCTCTTTCATATATATCTCTCCTTTAATTTTAAATTAATAAAGTAAAATTTTACTTTCTGTTCAGCTTTTTTTTTTTCTCTGTAGTTCATCAAATCAATAAATTCTCTCTCATAAGATTTTACTTTCTGTTTTTTTTGTTCTCGGTAGTTCATCAAATTAATAAATTAATAAAGTAAGATTTTGTATTATTTGTTATAGCTTCATCAAATTATGGATATTAAGAAGAAAGAATGAATAAAAAAAATATGAAAATTAATAATTTATAAATGTCAAGGATAATTTCAATATTTTAGAATTTATAAGTGTGGGTCACAATTTGTGCACAATTGTTTCCTGTACAATACAAATCTTTACTTTTTCAATCAATTGTATATTAATAGTTATTTTATTTTTTATTAGTTTTTTAAAATGAGATATTTTGTTGTTAGGATATTTACAATTTGAGATGAAATAATGATACAATTAATTTTAAAAAATCAGTTGAACAAATTGTTTTCAAATATTTAGTTATGATAAGAAATTAATTAGTTGGTTAAAAAATATAGATATTTCTTAATATTTATAAGATTATATTTTTTATTTATCAAAAAAGTTTGTTAATATTTATCAAGATAATTTATTATTATTTATCAAGACTGTTTGTTAGTATTTTATTCAAAATTGTACAAAATATTATCAAATGCAAAGTTATATTTTCAATATCTCTTCTAATTCTACATACAGTAAGTTTAGCCAAAAAAAGAAAAGATGAAAAGTCCGGCAATGCTTGTTCTATAAATACTTTATAAGAACTATCTAGGTTGAGTACAGAGGTAAATCCTTCTTATTATCTTTACTTTCCAACTAAATTTATTTACAATACTCTTTTAATATCTTTTAATTCTTATATTATCATTTTAGATTTTTTTTATTTTTTATATTATATATTAGTAGAAATAAGAGCGTTATAATAGTTTAGAAAAAAAGTAACCAGTAAGAAAGAAAAAACCTTTATAGAGAGTATATGTCATGGAGATACCAGGTGAAAAAAAAGCAGTTCAACAAATATGCTTTTGTATGTGTTTTAGTTGCTTACCATTATATTTGGATATGGTAATATTCAATTTACTAGTTTCTTCTTTCTGCAAAACAACATACTGATATTTGAAATTATGTTCATTAATTATCTTTAATGTTCTTGTTGTATTGTTAAAAGCACCTAACATATTAAATGCTAACATTAATTTAGATGAATGCATATTTTGTGATGTTATTGGGATACCGACTTCTCTCTTTCTCTTATACTGTATATATTTATTTTAAATGGTATGATATATATATATATATATATATATGCAACAGAAGTGTAGCTCGTTATAGCAGTGCAAATCCACCA
>Ga0209489_108866_pt1 | contig 13195 bp, 8 predicted proteins | sample SiratrowhiteBW_FD_187527 | JGI IMG/M metagenome (GOLD analysis project Ga0209489, IMG submission 187527) | Root nodule microbial communities of legume samples collected from California, USA - Siratro white BW (SPAdes) (version 2) | ecosystem: Host-associated > Plants > Roots > Nodule | place: USA... | reverse complement strand
AAAAAAAAAAAAAAAAAAAAAAAAAAAAAAAAAAAAAAAAAAAAAAAAAAAAAAAAAAAAAAAAAAAAAAAAAGCAAGAAGAAAACGGTAAAAGAAAAATGTTGAACCGAGATAAGCGAAACCGCGAAAGGCGAAAATCAAACAGGGAAAAGCAGGATTCCGGTGAATGTGTCGGTAGATCTGAATATCCTGAAATGAAAGAAAGGTTAATTGGACAAACCTATTACTGTTCGGGAAAAAGCGAATCTGAAGCAAGAGGAAGAGGAAGAGGCTATCTCCGCATTGTGTTGCGCATGGCGAAGGTGGAAAGAGAAGAACGCGGAATTTGAGTGCAATGAGGAAGTGTTGGAGGTAGATATAATAAAACGAGAGGGTGGGGTAGACCAGCGTTTTGTCCTTATGGGGAAACTCTTCAATTAATAGCATTTTTTTTAATTAATTTTAAAAATATTAATATTTTAAAGAATTTATGTTTTGTAATTAAAAATGGAAATCTTAGTGAATGCGATGTTTGTGAAAGAGAGAAAAGATAAAGAAAATTTAAAAAAAAAAAGTAGGGACAAAGGTCAAAATACGGTGGTAATTGTAGTATGAGAAATTGACGTCCCCTTGAATGGCGTGAAACCGGTGGGGGTCAACATTTCAACGTGTTGGGGTTTGCCAAACAAAGACCATGTCGCAGTAATTTCGCGAGGGTATATAAGTAATTGAGTGTAATATTTTTTTCAGTTAAATTTTTTTATTTTTATATTAATGGAAATTGTCGTATTATGAATGTCGGTGAATACTGCATGTGCTCTGAAAACTGTTATATTGTTTATTAGAAAGAGTTGCCTACAACTTAAGGCACAAAAATATTCGACGTGCCATTCATAATGTATTTGCAGATCAAATTCACTCGCCATTTTTTAAGGATATAACTTGGGTTTGAACTTTAAGTGTTACTGAAACAAATGTGTTTGTACACGTTCCCATTGAGATCTGTAACGTGGCTCCCACCACAAGTGGAAAAGTTTGAGAATTTTGAGTCGGTGGGTTCTTTTATTCTGTGTTCTTTAATATGACTTATTCATAAATAGGGTGGTAAAAATTATGTGATGATTTAGATTTAGAAGATTGCATAATGTGGCATGTCATGGATCGGTTGGGAAAAAGACTGAAAAGGACGCCTAAGGAAATGAAGTGCAATTGAAACAACACCATGGGTTGGTGACAAACTGTCATTATAAAATGACAATGTTAGAGATGGTCCCGAGTAGGTTTTTGTCTGTGCATAAGAAAATAACAAATGATATTTATTTCCACAATCAAAATTTGAATGAATTTAACTTTCAAAAATTAAATCATCAATATATTTTTTTATATTATTAACTAATAAAAATTATTGCTGGTATCTTTTTTAAATTAATGTTGACAGAGTTAATAAATTATTATATATGATACTTTATAATTAAACAACAATATATGCATAATTAACTCCTCTTAAAAACATAATTATTTGTTTTAAAACGTGCTGTTATTCCTTTTTTGGTCAAAATAATGGCTTTTGATGTATGTTATTATTGGTTCTGTTTATCAAGTTTAATTCACTTTATTTTATAATTTAAACTAAATTAATTAATATTTGTTTGGATATTTTTTTAATTTTCTTTTACGTTAGATCTCAATTTTATAACATGGTAACTGATTCATTTTTTTAATATATCCATTTTCAACTCAAATATGATAGTCCAATTAACTATTTTTTTAATAACCTTTTTCATTCATTGTTTTTTTCTTAAATATGTTAATATAGTTTAGTTTCTTGTATATTTGTTCTTTTCTTCTTTCATTTTGATTTTTTAAAGCCTTATCTAATGTTAACGTGCGAATAAGTACTTAAATCAAACCAATTTAGTTAAAATTAATTTCTTCAATATTATTTTACCCTAAACATGAATGAATCAAATCCATCAACATTATGGACAAGTTACTATATAAATATAAATATTGTAACTTTTGGTAAGCGTGGAGGTATATATTTCCATTTTCATATAGGTGCATAAATCTCTTCATTAACTATGCAAAATATCACAACACGTAAGCAAATTCAATGCAGAGAAAAAGATATAGACGTACAAACTTCATTAACTCGATACCTTGGATCTTAAAAATTGATAAATGAAGAATAAAATCCTAATAAAAGATAATTGTAGCGTATATTCCTCGTGTTGTAACTTATGGAAGCAATGACAAACATAAAATTATGAAGCCATTCGTGTACATTATACTCTGTTTTTCTTTAAGTCTCAGCATTTCTTAAAAATATTTTTTATTTAATTATTGTTTTTAAAATTTAAAACAAAATTAAATACTATTTTATCATTTATTACACTTTTATCTTTTATATAATATTTTAATATTGAATTAATTTAAATATATGCATTTATGGTGACGTGGAAAAAAATAATGAAAAAATTTATAAAGATTTCATTAAAACTAAAGAAACTTATTATATTTATTAATTTCCCCAAAAAAAAAAGTCTTCGATTATGCTTAAAAATGAATATAAGAAAATAATAAACAGTCAATATTTGTAAAAAATAAACAAATTACAAGACTTTGAGATATCCAATCCCAGTTCATGAATTAATCTATCTGGCGTGTGGAACTATAAATGCATTTGTTCTAAAAGGTGTATGACACACCAACCTTTATTATTGCTCCGTAAAAATGGTCCTGTCTAAAAACAAATGAAAAAAAAAAAACTACACTTAATAATGTGAACTTATATTTTTGATAAAATAATATTTCCTTATTTTCTGATTTTTAAATATATTTTTATTTTATATTTTGAATGCATGATGTACTACCCAAACATATAAAGACTTGTAATTACTGCCTCACGAGAATTATGGATAAAATTACCTGTGAATTCAGACAATTCAAATTAACATATTGATAATTGATTTAATTGTAAAAAAAACTAATTGTTTTTATCTAATGATTTATGTTTAGATGTTAACGTACATTTAAAAGTTTATAAATATAATTTGATTTTTTAGTATTTATTTAATTTTTTTATTTACTCATTAAATATTTCTAAAAAAATTATTTAGTTTGTATTCATTTGAATGTTGGAAAAATCTTTTAGTGGTGGATTTCCATCAGCTCAATTAGGTCGTATTCCTCAAATAATTCATTTCGAATTATTATCGCTTAATATCAATAATAACATATGACACTCATAGTAAGATATTGGGTAAAACTATTTTCATACCACAACTCTTATGATATAGTGCCAACATTGTGGTATGTGAGATGTATCTATCTTTTCTTAGTGTCTTAAAAGCCTATAGTGTCATTGTTGGCATGCAAAAACAAATTCAACAAGAACCTATAATTTATATAAAATCAATACATTAACGAGTTGCAAGCTCTCCAGTAGCAACTCACCACAACTTATTGTAATAACCAAGATTATACCACACACCGGTTCGAGAAGAATTTGCAAGCACGAATACAACACATAAAGCGAGTCGTTGAGTCTTGTCACATTATTTTCGATAAACTTGGTGAGGATATTGATTGTGGAACATGGGATGTTTCATCCAAACTGATTAGGATGGGCGAGGTTGAGGAAGTGGAGGTCGAGACAGAGTTTCCACAACGATCATGAAAAGAACAACAAAGATAAAGAGAACAACAAGGGTAAAACGAAATCACCAAAAGAAAACAACAATGTCTAAGCCTAAACAAGGATAAAGAGAACAACCTTAACAAAATCCCAATGAGGTCAGAGGGATATATTATTGTAAGGAAAGTTGTTAACGGAGACAATTTGAACTCGACAGAAAGGAGAGGAACCCTGAAATATAAAGTTAGTGAGCTTGATACCACCTTAGTCTCTCCCATCCACCACCTTTGTGAACGAAGATTTTTCTATTCACGATCTTGGTCAACGTGACCCATAACATTGGAGACAACGAGTTAGTATGACTCAAAGAAGGTTCATCTCCAATTAAAACAATCTCCTTGCTTATCATAGGATTGCCTCTATTAAAGGAATAAAAAAAGTCATAAATAATAGATTGAAGGATCAATTAAATGAGAAAGCCATAGTAAAATAAAGGATCTTAACAGAGCATAAGGAGAACGAAGCGTGAATGTTTCACCTTATTAAGCACACAAAAATTATAACTCTCAAACATTGCGTTATAGGACAACCTATACACTAAATTAAACTTTAGTCACCCAAGTGGTGTAACGTCAAAATATGTATATGTATACATATTTGCATTGTTCCACAATCAGTTATAATGAATAAATATACTAAACTAAACTTGACTATATGAATGGTGGCAAAGTCCAACCTAAATGTGACTATTGTTAAGTTGAGTGTTGAAAAATCTTTTGTAGGTAAATCTTCATTTATGATTATCCTTCAAAGGATTTAACGCTTAATGATCTCAATTTTTTCTTCCAAATCTACTTCACATAGTTTTTGCTAGTAAGAACAAACAACATTTATTTTATTTAAATATATCATATTAATTAAAATTAAATAAAAACATGTGAAAAATAAAAAATTAAAACATAAAATATAAAATAAAAATATTTTTAAAAATTATATTTTTTTATAAATGAAATAAAAAAGTGAATATAATTTATTAAAAACACGAAAATGGTAATTCTCTATTTATAAAACATGAGAAATGTGAGTTTTGTCAAAATAAAGGAAAGGTAAGTATATATTTTAAAACTACAATGAGTACGAGTATTCTATATGGAAGTAAGTTTTACTTTCTCTTTGAAATAATACTTTTATTTTTTAAAATAAAATAAAATTTTAATTTATATAAAAACAATTATACATGTAGTCAATTATTTTTCTTAAATCAAGCAATTATAATCCACTGATAAATTTTTAAATTTCTAAAAGAAATTTTAAAAAATTATTATATTGATAGCAATGTCTAATTATAATAATTTCTGGTTACTTATTTAGGTATTATATTAATTGCAATGTCTAATTATAAACTTTAAAAGTGTTATTACAAAAGTATGTTAGTATTTTTTTCAATAATTGGACGGTATATTAGGTTGAATTGATTCTAAAAACTTAAAAGAACTTTCATTAAATTTTTATACGGACTAAAATTACACATTAGCAAAATTATAAAAACTAAAAAATGATTTAGTTCGAAATTTATTATACCCTATGTTTCTCGCAAATTTTTAAAAGACAATAAAAGAATACGAAATATATAATTAACATTCTCGTTTAAATTATTTTTTTAACTTTCTCATATAAGTTTCACTATTTTTATCAAATTTATGATAAATGTAAAAAAATATTTAAAAACGGCTAAAGGAATATAAAAATTGAAAAATAATATATAAAAACTTCTTAAACTTGTAAACAAATAAAGAAAATATAGGATTTCATTTTCTTCCAGAAGTAAATAAATAAAAACAAAAAAATGACTCTATTTATCTATACTCCTAATATAATAATATCATAAATATCTGTATATATTTATCTATCTGACGTTTTTTTTGTCCATCGAGGTAAGTACCTTATTATATAGTCTAAATATGTTAAATAAAATTTAAGTATATGTTTAGCGTTAAGATCCAGATTAATTCTTTTATTCTTGAACGCGGTGACCTCTCAGGTGAAGGGAACACTAATCATCATATGCGACACGATTCCCATAATACCTTCTTTTATTTTCTTAATGACAGAAATATCCCTCATCTCGTCACAAAACGAGTTCTAATTGGATCCCTGGCGGTGAGTCACGGACAAGACGTAACCAGTAAAACAATAGCATCACCATCTTCATCTTCTTCTGCTTCATCTTCATCATCTTCTTCTTCATCAATCTCAGGGCTAACTTCGTCTTTTCATCTACAAAGCTAGTGGATCTGCCATTGCGAAAAACCCTACACAACCCAATCAAGTTGCACCAGCAACCACCGCAGGTTCTTATTCCATTGCCTTCTTTTGAAATTGTTGTTATTATTAATATTAATGTTTGAATACATTTTATGTTTCATTTCTCGAGCTTTGATTTCACTTATACATCACGAGTAGGCATTTGAATTTGAAGGTCTATGTTGCAATTATGCATGGAAATATACACGTTGAGTCGATCATTAACAAGCACAAACTTTGGATTATGGTTTTGGATGTTTGGAGATCTTATTGAATTATTAATGGAGTTTTTGTTTGATTTTTCCGTGATGTGCGTTTAGTCTCTGTTTATACATTCACACTCTCATTTTTGCTTCATAATACAATTCTGTTCGAAGGGAAAGTTTGTGCCCGGTTCAATGGGAAGTTGTTATCGGTTGAGTATGTGTCCATGACAGAGGTGTGTGTTTGTTTGTGTGGAGTGTGATTATGAAGGTGAATAATGTGTTCGTGGAAGATGAAATGCGGTTCCAAGGAAGTGATTGTTACTTGTTTGCTTGGCCTATTTGAGTGCCAAAACATTTTTTTAGGTTGGATGAGATTGGACTTCCTAGTGGGGCATTTTTAGAACCAAAAAGTTCGAGTAGGAGAGAGATAAACACAAAGGTACGGAGTGTTAATTTTTTTTATTACATTGTCTTCGAACTGTGCAGGAGGAGATACATATACTCAACTGTGACAAATGAAAGAGTACGTATACTTTGCAGTACTAGACAGTTCCATTAGGAAAGAAAAAAAGGGAAGGAAGAAAAAGAATAAGTGAGATGATTTTTTGAATTTTTTGGGAGGAAAGAAAGATAAAGTGAGCTGACACGTGGATTTTGCTTCTTTTTCTGCTGAATTATAGACTTCTTTGTTTGAATACTGATGTCTGGCTCCATATATTTTTATTTTCATGTCTTTATTTGTCTTTCTGATCCCCTCATTCTTATACTTACACAGAGAAGCCTCTGGAAGAACTAGAGTTACCGGAGATATCGTGTGATAGATATTTCCTGAATGTACAGTCTGAGTCAAAGATCTGTATTTGCTGTATCGATTAGGCACAGATGAAAGGAGGACATATATATAGCTTTAAAGGGAGGTCCATTTTCCTGGCTCTGGTTGCCCTTGTTCTTTTTACCACATTAATATGGACATGGGAGAGAAATCCAATAATAGCTATGACTTTAAGATCAGCTCAAGAATGGTACTACTTACCTGCAGGTTTGTATTCTAGCCAGGAAGTACATAATAACATTAACCACCTATGTCTCTCTTGATCCTTGGTACAGACTGCCTGAGTTTCAAACAATTTATGCTATATTTCAACAAAATCTAAAATGGAAGCTGCTCCAAGAGTAGATAAACTACTTGATAGAAGCAGAATATTTTTTACTAGGAGGAATGCTTGTACCTGTAATTTTTTAGCATGTTCAGATATTCATATTAACAATTTAAATAGTCTTTGAATCTGATATGTCCAGGTTATTTAACTTAGACTAATCACTAAGGATCTTGACATTCATACGATGAAACATACCTTAGAGAAGCTTGACAAGGTTCTTGAACTTAGACTTAATTGATAAGGATCTAGATATCTCTTTGGGTCTGTTTGTACTAACTTCCGCATAAGTTCCTTCTAGCAGAGAAAAATAAGAGGTAAGATTGGAATTAACTTCTTCATAAGCTAAAATTAACTTATGCATAAGCTAACTTGTAGAAACTCTCCTATAACCTCACTAAATTTTAGCTTATAAAGAATTTAATTTATTTTTTTGCTTCTCATTTTTCTCTTCGAAAAGAGCCAATGGAGAAGTTCATCCAAACATGCCCAAAATAATTATTGCTTTTGACCTTGTAGAATTTCTGATAGAAACTAATTAGAGGGAAAGTAAGCATGAAGGAATAGTTTGTCACTGTTATTACAAAATCAGGGAGACTATTCTCTTCCAAGGATTTCCCCTTACAACGAAGCAATGTTCTCAGTCTAGTCCATGATTTCCCAATACCCCCTTTTCCCATGTAAATTTCTGTTATTTGTTCTTTCTATAACCTACTCTACTAACTGACTGACTGTCCAACTTCCTGCCTGCCAACACTGTTATTTTTATTTCTTCTAGTACTGCTCTTTCCTTCCTGACACATTATATCGGTCCCTAACAATTTCCATGGTAAAAATAAAAACACTGTTAATCGCATGTGTGTATGTCAATTTTACTAATAAGTTTGACATTTTCAATTGTATTTGCCTCTTGTTGGATCTGTTCATCAGTGTTCCGTTGACTAACAATTGATTGATTCTTACTTCTTCTTGTTTTTTTTTTACCATGTAATTACTATTTCCTAAACCTTCTATTTTCTGTTATTAACTTGACACTGAGGACTTTTTTTATGAATGCATCTGCAGCAGAAGCCCCTATTGAATCTGTGGGAACTCCAACACTGGAAAAGGGTGTGGAAAAATCCAGCACAGAAAATAGAACAAAAATTAAACTTGATAACGAGGGTGTGGCAGCTCTGGATTCTATACCTGCAGAATCTCCAAAAACTCAATACAATCAAAATGTCACAGCTTCTTCCAGAAGTAAAGGTAGATTCTTTTTGTTCTGTTCTTAAATTCTTTACAAATTAACTTTTTCTTCCACTTTATGAATACATACCTGTTGTCATCATTGTTCTGCAATTAGTTGTTGTTTTCTGGGAACCCTTCAAATAACTGCTTTTGAGAATCTGCTCGGCTGCCTCTCTGGCTACTGGGTACTGGTCTAAGCTGTACACACTAAACAAAGTGAAGAATTTTGCTATTTAAGGGTTGTTGTTAATAAGACAAACTAATGGGATCCCTCTTCTACCCTAGAGTCAAGAAGTATGCCAATAGATTCTGGTTCCCCTGCTATCAAACTTTCTTGATAAGTAGCACTTTCCTAGCTATTTTGCTTTTAGTACTTGCTTAAGTAGGATACAAGTTGAAGATAACAATGACATAAGAAAGTTTCCTCTTAAAGCTTCTAATTTCTTAAAAAAATTGTTCTCTTTGAATTGGTTGCCTATGTGGAATTCAAATTGGATAACGACGTAACAAAGATTCATTTCAAGCATTTTAATATCCGAACTTGATATTCTCTTTGAAATTGGTCATGTCGTTGGGAATCATAAGTTGTTTGACTGGAGCAATTTTTTTTTCTTCTTTCTCTTTCTCAGGTTATTGAGTAAGTATTACTTCCACTATCATGATATTCATGATTTTTTGCAACCTCACCCTAGAAGTTGAATTCTACTTTCAAGTCTTAAACTTTGTTGAATAACTTCATATATTTTGGGAAGTATTTTGAGATCTTAAAAAAAAAAAACAGAAGGTTAAACTCTTACAGTCTCCTCCTGATTCAGAATGGATTACGCATATTGAAAGGCTATAGTATTTTTGGGGAAGTTATATTATCTTAGAATTTAGTTTTCGTATTATTTTAAAGATCTTTCATTATTTTTAGAGATTTTATGTTTAATTAGTATTTATATACGCTTTTCTATTTGATCAAAATTTATGCAGGATTTTATTATCTTTGGGCAATACCCTTTAGGTGCCTCATGTTATTCAGATTTTTTCCCCACAATTGATTATTGATATTGTATCTTAGAATATCTGAAACTTGAGTTGTAAGAACATTTTACCCATAAAGTAGCACTCTCAGTTTATTATTTTGTTAGACGATTATCTTACCAGAAGAGTGCTAATGGTTTTAGTCCAGAGATTAGCTTCTTCTTTGTAGTTACATGTTTACTAGTACAATCTAGACTTTCTAACTGGTGACATTGGCCACATTACTCTAACTAATGCCCCAGAGAATTAGCAAATAGTTTGCAGATTCTATGTCTTCTCCTGGTTTAATATGCTTAAGCCTTGTATGTTCAACGAAGTTCACTGGTTGGGTTTAGTATTGATTGAATTTCTCCTTTTGCAGTTTGTAATTATGCCAAGGGTAAGTGGGTTGCCGACAGCAGGAGACCCCTGTATTCTGGGTTCAACTGTAAGCAATGGTTATCCTCAATGTGGTCATGTAGAATGACAGAACGACCAGATTTCTCATTTGAGGGATACCGCTGGCAGCCAGAAATTTGTGAAATGCGAGAGTTTGACCGGTCTGCATTCTTGAGAAAGTAGGTATAATCCTTTCTTCTTCTTAGATCTAGTTCTTAATAACACACCTTTAAAAAAAAAATTATCTGCCTGCTACGTTTATTCAATTGCTTATATGTAAATATTCTTAAAAGCTTTCTGATTTTATGTCAATCATAAATAACCTTGCATCATTTTAATCTTCATTTTATTTATTAGGTCTGTACTTTTTGTGTTTGGTTAAATCAGAATTTCTAATAATTTTGTCTTTACTTTTTCTGTTTTTCTTTGGATTAAAAAATATAACGGAACTGTGTGAATTTCAATTTAGGGATCTGTTTAGATAAACTTCTCCGGAAACACTTGTCGGAGAGAAAGAATGGATGATCTTCTCCATAAATTAAAATTACACATGTAAAAACTCTATCATATAGTTTTCTAAATTCTTATTCCTATGCATAAACTAATTTTAACTAACGAAAAAACACATCATTTTTTTCTTATTTATTTTCTACAAGTGTTTATATAAAAATTTGTTCGATCGGATCCTAAATAGTATTTAGTAAGTGGTATTTGATACTAATGTGGAATGTAGGATGCAGGACAAAACAATTGCTTTCATAGGAGATTCACTGGGCCGGCAACAATTTCAATCTCTAATGTGTATGGCCACTGGTGGGCAAGAGAGCCCAGAGGTTCAAAATGTGGGATGGGAGTATGGTTTAGTAAAAGCACGAGGAGCTATTCGTCCAGATGGTTGGGCTTACAGATTTCCCAAGACTAATACCACCATCTTATATTATTGGTCAGCTAGCTTAAGTGATTTGCAGCCCCTTAATATCTCAGACAAACTGTCAGACGTTGCCATGCATTTAGACCGGCCCCCAGCTTTCATGAGTCGTTTCCTCCATCGCTTTGACGTTTTGGTTCTTAATACAGGACACCACTGGAACCGGGGGAAGCTCACTGCGAACAGATGGATAATGCATATTAATGGAAAGCCAAATGAAGACAAGCAGTTTGAAGTAATTGCAAATGCCAAAAACTTCACAATCTACAGTATAGTCAGATGGCTTGATTTGCAACTTGTGTCGCATCCTCGGCTCAAAGCTTTCTTCAGGACTATATCTCCTAGGCATTTCTTCAATGGAGATTGGAACACTGGTGGAAGCTGTGATAACACCATACCATTAAGCAATGGAAGTGAGATCATGCAAGAAGGGTCTACTGATACAACTATTGAAGGTGCTCTAAAGGGTACAAAGATTAAGATACTGGACATAACTGCTCTTTCGCAATTGAGAGATGAGGCTCATATGTCACGCTACACTCTTAGAGGTACTCTTAATTCAAGTGACTGTTTGCATTGGTGCCTACCTGGTATTCCAGATACGTGGAACGAACTCCTTGTTGCTCAGTTATAGGCTGTCATAGTTTAGGCACCTCTTACAAATGCATTAGTAAGATGTCTACGGCACCGGAATCTGTCCATTATTTATGGTCTAGGAAGACCAATTATTTTTTACGTCCAATGATGTATTTCATTTATTGTTTTCTCGCTAAATAGGAAAAGTAAGGAGACCGTACAGACCGATTCCGTTTTCATTTTTAGTGAAAGAACAATTAGGTGAACACAACCACACGAGGCATGAGTTATAAATGTCATACGCATGACCAAAGTTGACATGGCCTTTATTGAACAATTTGAAATGATTTTGTAGTTTCTATGGAGTTATTTGTATTATAATTGTTTTCCATGAGAACAGAGTGAAAAAAATTTAGGTATTGAGACTTGTAAAAGATGCTTGTGTTAAAAAAGCGATTTACTTTGTGAGCTATGTATCTGGCTACAAGCTTATCTATCCGAGAAACAGAGTGAAAAGGGAATATGCTTTCAAGTTACTATTTTCCTCATTTTCTGTTGAACCAAAACTCACTTTTTAAGTCAGAATATTGAGAATAATAGTGTATACTTTTGCCATTAAGTTTTCAAATTTAGTTAACCTCTTTACTTCTCTTACTATTAGATGTGCCTGTTCTTATTTTTTATTTTTTCTATCTTATTTTATCTCTTTAATTGGTCTGAGAGGATGAAGGATCAGACTTAAGTTGTTCTCAGTCTCGCAATAATCTATACATAAAATCAATTGTGACATTATATTTTGTTGGTGAGGTAATATACCAGAAATTAAAGACCAAGTAAAATTCCAGGATAAGCATGCGTTAAAACTGATTTTGAAATTTAGTGATTTTAATACATTTTAAAAACAGTATCAAAATTTGGCGAAATATTTTCTAACTTGCATGCAAATTATTTTCAACCATTTTTATTTTCTCCAAAATGAAGTTCGACTACAGACAAACTATGTAAAATTGATAGATTTGATTGAATGCTACTAATTCTTTATCCAAATTAATCTAAATCACACTTTTCTCTGAGTGATTCTTCCTGCACCTCCATGGTGACTTCCTGCACCTCCATAATTTAAAAATATTTCCATTTTAGCCTTGATTAAAAGACGAAAATAGCCTTCATGTCATTTATTTTTTTCTACTTTGCGGGTTGTACAAACCGCAATACAATTAAAAAATAAACACATTGTGGGTTGTATAACCCGCAATTATATTTTCTGCACCTTTTACATTACGGGTTGTACAACCCGCAATATAAAACTTTTTTTAAATACATTGCGGGTTCTCGCAACATAAAATTTTTTTTAAATACATTGCAGGTTTTACAACCCGCAATGTATTTAAAAGAAATTTTGTATTGTGGGTGGTACAACATGCTGCTGTGGTGTAGTGGTGGTTATTACCTTAGTTTTACACTTAAGGGTCTCAACCTCGATCCTAGGCATTTTGCTACTAAATTTTTGGAATATTTGTTTTTATCATAAATTAAATTATTTATAGCTATAAATTAATTTTTTTTACTTTTTATTATAGGAATTTTTTTTGGAATATTTATTTTTATCATAAATTATAAAAAATTATTTATAGCTATAAATTATTTTTTTTACTTTTTATTATAAGAAAAAATTTTGAAATATTTGTTTTTATAATTTAATTTATGATAAAAACAAATATTCAATTTATAGCTATAAATAATTTTTTATAATTTAATTTATGATAAAAACAAA
>Ga0209489_108865_pt1 | contig 13197 bp, 16 predicted proteins | sample SiratrowhiteBW_FD_187527 | JGI IMG/M metagenome (GOLD analysis project Ga0209489, IMG submission 187527) | Root nodule microbial communities of legume samples collected from California, USA - Siratro white BW (SPAdes) (version 2) | ecosystem: Host-associated > Plants > Roots > Nodule | place... | reverse complement strand
ATCGTCATTGATTTCTGAACCTTCCACAAACGGAATATATTCATCCAATAATTCGACCATTTTACGAGCCAAACGCGTTTTCGCTTGTCCGCGAAGTCCCAACAAATTGATATTATGACGAGATAAAATTGCACGTTCCAATTCTGGAATTACGGTATTTTCGAATCCGTGAACACCTTCAAAAACAGGTTTTCCCGATTTGATTTTTTCGCGAAGATTATTTCGCAACTCATCTTTAATACTTGTACTTTTATATCCAGCGGCTTTTAATTGACCTAATGTCTTTATAGTTTTTATTTCCATTGTGTTGAAATATAGTTTTTATTTGTTTATTGATGTGTGCTTCGACTCCGCTCAGCATGACAATTAATGGGTTAGACTCACTACAGTGCGTCTCTACGATATTCGTTACTTATATTCATTTCAAAAGAAACTTTTATCACTTTGTCTCTTTGTTACTTTGCCACTCAGAACCTTAGTATCCTAGCAACTCTATTTAATCCTCTTCTTCCTATTCGCTTCATAATCCTCAAAAATCATCTCACCCAAACCTTTAATTCCGGTATAAAATGCTTTCCCTTGATTAGCCTCAGTAAACTGATTTACAAAACGCTGTAAATACGGATCTCTCGCAATCATAAAAGTCGTAATCGGAATATGGAGTTTTCTTGCCTGCTGTGCTTGAGTATAGCATTTATCTACAATATATTCGTCCAAACCATTACTATTCATATAATAAGAACCATCTCGCTCGCGGACGCAACTTGGTTTTCCGTCAGTGATCATAAAAATCTGCTTGTTGGTGTTGCGTTTTCTTCGTAAAATATCCATCGCCAATTGCAACCCCGCAACTGTATTGGTATGATATGGTCCAACTTGCAAATACGGCAAATCTTTTATCGGAATGGTCCAGGCATCATTACCAAAAACCAAAATATCTAGTGTATCTTTTGGGTATCTTGTTGTGATTAATTCTGCCAAAGCCATAGCAACTTTTTTTGCAGGAGTAATTCGGTCTTCGCCATACAAAATCATACTGTGGCTAATGTCGATCATTAAAACGGTGCTCATTTGAGCTTTATACTGAGCATCTTCTACAATCAAATCGTTTTCAGTCAGCATAAAACTTTCTACACCATTATTGACTTGAGCATTTCGAAGACTTTCCGTCAATGAGATTCTCTCTAAACTGTCTCCAAAATTATATTCGCGGAATTCTCCTGTGTGTTCATCGCCGCTTCCAGCATATTTTGTTTTATGATTTCCGTTTCCAGACTTTTTCAAGTTTCCAAAAATCTGATCCAACGCTTGCTGTCTAATGGCTCTTTCAGTTTTTGCTGTAATGCCAAAACCAGAACTTCCATCACCTTTTACTTCATCTCTGATGTACCCTTTTTTCTTAAGGTCTTCGATAAAATCGTCAATAGTATAGTTCTCGTCGGTAAGTTTGTATTCTTTGTCCAGTTCCCGAAGCCAGTTGATAGCTTCATCAAAATCACCCGAGGTATGGGTAATCAACTCTTTAAAAATCGTAAAAAGTTTGTCAAACGGAGACTGAAAAGGAGCTTCGTAAGTCTTAAAATAAAAGCCTTTTTTAAATTCGTTTTTCATAAATCTAAAATTACATCTTTTTGGAATTATGAAAAACGAAACGTTTATTAATTTTTAGTTAAAATATTTAACCAAAAATCTCAACTAATAGTGTTAGATGTAATAATTATTCAAACTTTCCATCCAAATAATACCAAGCCTCATTTTCGAATTTAAAAGTAGAAAATTCATAATGCACTTGCGGTTTATTATCTGAATCTAAAAAATAAGCTTTGAATTCTACTGTGTTTTCTGAAAAGCTTAGAATTTCTAATTTCTGCCATTTATTGGAAACTGCCCATCTTAAAATTTCGGGCTTTGAATAATACTTTCTTTCCGAAACATAAGTAGTTTCCATCAAATAATCGGCATTATGAGTGGCATATGCCGAATATCTGGAACGCATTAAAGCCAATGCTGTAGGCGCTTTTTGACCGCCATTTAGATACAGTCCGCAACAGTTTTCAAATAACAGTCCTGTATCGCAGAAACATTTTTTACTCTCCATCGACTGGTTCTTCTCCATTAATTTTTACATGAAGCTGATTTAGCAAAACTTGATAACGGGTAATTTCTCTCACTTCTTCATCCTCCTCAGCAAAATCAATCATTTCATCCAATGTTTCGCTTACTTCCAACAATTTGTTGTTTGCTTCTCTGTCGTTTTTCGCAGCAATCAAATCAATGATTTCCTGTACGTTTGCTTTTAGGTTTTCGAATTTACTATTCATTTGTTTATTGTTTGTTTTGTTTCAAGTTTCAAGTTTCAGGTTTGAGGTTCGCTTCGTTAACTTGTAACTTGACCTGAAACAAATATTTTACTCTTCGTTTTTACTTTCGTTGAATTTCTTCACGATTTCTTTTAATTTTTCTTTTCGGGCAATTTCTGCTTGTTTGGCTTTTGCCTGGGCTTTGTGCAATTTATCGTTGTGCTTTTTGATGTTTTTTTCGTTATTGCGTCCCATTATACATTTCTTTTAATTTGTTCCAAAGTTTTTTCAGTAAAAATTAATTCGTTGATAAGCTGTTTTCGTAAATCATCAATATCATCATAATCAAAATGCTTTGCCCAATTGGTCAGTTGTTGCAGATTTCTAATCTGTTTTAATCTTTTTGTGGTTTCAGCACTTGTTCTCAACACCGCTTTTCCATCATATTCAGGATTATTTTTATGCTGATAATTGGCTAGATTTTTTTCGAAATCGGCTTCTATATAATACAGTTTATCAGTTGCATTATCGGGATAAAATTCTGTCCATTTCGCAAAACCAATTTTAGTCTTTGATTCTGTTTCAGGATCACGGGCAATCAAGCGCCACTTACTATTAGCTAGTCTTCCCCAATGATTAGAAACGCGATACATTCCTTCTTCCGTATAATAATAGGCACTTCCTGCTTTGCTTTCAAACTGTTTTTTTAAACCTTTTATGGCATCTGGAAGTACTTCGTTAAAAGCACAAAAAGTGTTTTTAAAAGAATTAGGATGTGGCTTAAAGTTTTTCTGCATGCTGCAAATATACTCAGATTACGGCGAACTCCCTAAAACAAACCTAAATTGCTTACCTTTGCTTCTTAATTCAAAACAAAAAAATCATGTCTAAAGATATAGAACAAAAAATGCCGCAAAAAGGAGTTTTTACCGGCATTATCGAAAAAGATGAAAATAATAATTATTTCTGCGGAGAATATCTTTTAGACTATAAAATAGTTCAAGCGAAATTTAATGTCGGCGATTGGATTACCATAAAATCTGTTATCGAAAACCCAAGCGACATGAGCTACGATAAATACCCTAAAAAATCAAGAAACTTCGATAAGGCCAATCATAAACCGGAATAGATTTATTTTGTTTCAGGTTTCAAGTTTCATGTTTTGTTGGAACGCTTTTTTTTAACGCAAAGAACGCTAAGTTTATTTTTTCTGAGTGTTATAAGTTGAGAAGATTTAAGTTCGCAAAGATAAAGCTTTGCGAACTTAATGTTTATGAACATTTTGGTTAAAAAAAACTTTGTGCTCTTTGCGTAAACCTTTGCGTGCTTTGCGGTAAAAAAAATCTTAGCGTTCTTTGCGTAATTCTTTGCGTACTTTGCGGTTAAAAAAAACGATTCCACTATTCAGTTAATGTTTTAATACCCCAACTTTCTTGAATATTTTTTACATCAAAACTGAAAAGTTAAAAAAAAGTGTACCTTTGCAAAAAATTTGTCGATTTGAACTAAAAAAGAACGATTTCAAACTAATAGACAAGTAGTTACCTTTATTTATGAAAAAAATAGTTGAATACCGCAAGTTACTAAACGTAGACAAAACTGCAGAATTAAAAGATTTAAAAACAATTTATCGTAATGCGATGAAAGAATCTCATCCTGATAAATTTGTTGGAAATGAAGCTGGTTTAAAAGAAGCAGAAGAAAAAAGTAAAACGATTATCGAAGCTTACCACTTTTTAGTAAGTATTCACCCTGATACTATTAAACTTAATTTACCTGAATACACAGAAACAATTTCGACTTGTTCTATCACAGATTTTAAATATGTTGAAGGGCGTTTGATTATTGACTTTTCTAACGGAAGTGTCTATGAATACATCAGTGTTCCTAAAGCAACTTACGTGAAAATGGTAAATGCTGATTCTCCTGCAAGATTTGCAAAAAGACATATTTTAAATGCTTTTACTTGGAGAAAGAAAACAAATCAAGAATAGTTTTATAACACTATATTTTATAAAAAAGCACTCTATTAAACGAGTGCTTTTTTTATGCCAAAAATTTAAAAATTTGAATAGAGATCTCTCAAATATGTTCCACATTAAGAGTTTCTCATCAAATCAAGCCAACAAACATACTGATTTCATGCGTTTTAAGACTAAAAAAACTATAACAAAATTTTAGGTTACAAAATTCTGTATGTTTTATATTTTTAGATACTTTTGTCACACAAATCAATTAACTAATTAATTTTTTATAATGAAAAAAATACTTTTTGTACTTACAGCTTCTGCGGCTATCATTTCTTGCAGCAAAGTTAAAGATGGAGAATACCTTATTACAGGTACTGCTACAGGAATTGAAAACGGAAAAACTATCATCTTACAAGGTCAGGACCCTGCTACGAGAATGCCAGTTTCTCTTGATACAGTAAAAGTTGAAAACGGAAAATTTGAAATAAAAGGAAAAGTTACAGAACCAGCTTTCCACACATTAATTTTACAAGGTGCTAATGGCCCTATCCCATTCATCCTTGAAACTGGAGAAATTAATATTGCTATTGATAAAGATAGTATCCACAAATCTAAAATCTCTGGAACTTACAACAACGACGAGTATTTTGCTTTCATGGAAGAAATGAATAAAACTCAAAAAAGTTTAATTGATTTCCAAAAAAAGAACAATGAAAAAATGAAACAAGCTCAACAAGCGCAAGATACAGCAGTTATCAATGGCTTGATGAAACAATATATGGAAATTCAGAAAGAAGTGCAAGAAAGCAGCAAAAAGAAATATTTGACTTATGCTGAAGGTCACCCAAAATCTTTCATTACAGCTTTAATTATCCAAAGTTTATTGAATGATCCAACAGCTGACATGAAAAAACTAGAAGGACTTTATAATGGTTTGGATGAGTCTTTAAAAAACACAGCTCCTGGAAAAGAAATCAAAACTAGATTTGGTCAAGCAAAAATGCCGTCTGTTGGTGCTACAGCTCCACCAGTAGGCAGCGCTAAATGAAGAGCAGATTTTTCTGCTCCAAATCCGGAAGGAAAAGTAGTTTCGCTTAAAGAAAGCTTAGGCAAAGTAACTATCGTAGATTTCTGGGCTTCTTGGTGCGGACCATGCCGACAAGAAAACCCTCATGTAGTAGCTCTATACAAAGAGTTCCATTCTAAAGGATTAAACATTGTTGGAGTATCACTAGATAAAGATGCGGCAAAATGGAAAGAAGCTATTGCAAAAGACGGTTTGACTTGGACTCATGTTTCAAATCTTAATTTTTGGGATGAGCCAATTGCAAAACAATATAATGTTGAGTCTATTCCTGCTACTTTCATTCTAGATGCATCAGGAAAAGTCGTAGCTCAGGACTTAAGAGGTGCTGAACTTAAAGCAAAAATCCAAGAATTGTTAGCTAAATAATTCTACATTTAAAATAAAACAAAAAAATCTCCCTAGTGGAGATTTTTTTGTTTGTTTTGAGAAATATGCCATTTAAAAGTAAAATTTCATCAAAATGAAGTAGCGACTCTGATTTAAAATATAATGTTTACAAAATAGAATAAACCCTATTTCAAACAGCATCTAATAATTTGTTTTCCTCTCTAATATTCACTCAAAACATCAACAAAAGTAATGGTTAGAAGTTTTATTAAAGAAAAATCTACAGCAGAAAACCAAAAAACGCAATAAGAATATTCTTATTCCAAAAAATAAATTTTAAAAAACACAATTTGAAAGTTTTTTATTTTATTCAATTCCAATGAATTAAAAAATAACCTTAAAATAACTTAAAATTAAGTCCTTTATTTGTTTGGAAATGTAGAAAACGTTCCTATCTTTGCAACCGCTTAGAACAATAAGCACAACGCTAGAGATTCGGGGAGATACTCAAGCGGCCAACGAGGGCAGACTGTAAATCTGCTGTGAAAACTTCGCAGGTTCGAATCCTGCTCTCCCCACGGAAAGGCCGAAAAGCCTGAAAATTTAAAGTTTTCAATCTTTTCAAAAAGCCATAAAAAATGTCTGAAGACCTGCAAATTCAACGATTTGCGGGTCTTTTTCGTTTTAGGACTGTTTTCAATATTTATAAAAGCTCACAAAATTAAAGGTGCAGAATCGGTGCACTTTCAGGCTGGAGTTGCCACCTTTTTCGCGACTAAAAGCTTAGGCAGTATTGATCAGAAAGTGCAAAAAAAGGAGGATATAGTACTTAGAATTTTCTCATTGAAAGCTAACTTTATGGGTGCTAATTTTTACGGGCATGAAAAATACGAGAAGGACCTTTACTTTAGGCTTTAAGATTCTGGCCGCCACCATGAGCATCCACTGCGGAAGGGTCAGTGACGTGGCAAGGGAGCTCAATATCAGTACAAGCACACTGCACCACTGGAAAAAGCTCTATCAGGAGGGCAGATTTACAGCAAAAAAATCCCCAGCTGAAATATCCCATAAAAATGAACTGATGAAGCTGAGGAAACAGATCAAAGAGCTTGAAATTGAAAGGGACATCCTAAAAAAGGCTCAAAATATCTTCTCCAGGAGCGGCGGGTAAAATATGAATTCATAAAGGAAAACTCTAAAATATTTCCCGTTGAGAAGATGTGCCGGATTTTTCAGATCCACAAAAGCAGTTTTTTCCGATGGCGAAAAAGAACCCCCACCGCAAGGTCAGAACGAAAAGCCCAAATCATAAGCGAAATTAAAAGAATCTACCACTGGAGCCAGTGCCGATACGGAAGCCCAAGAATTGCTAAAGAACTGGATTCCCTAGGCATAAAAGTTTCCAGGAAATTTGTCGGGCAGATCATGAAGGAAAACCATCTGAGAAGCATTTCTAAATCGAAATACAAAAAGACCACTAACCCTTCCCGCATTAATAATGCCGTCGAAAACAGATTGGAACAGATTTTTAAAGCAGGGAGAATAAATGAAATCTGGGTTTCTGATATGACCTACATCGAAACAGCAGAAGGCTGGCTGTATCTAACTGTTGTGATAGACCTTTTTGACCGCAAAGTGATCGGCTGGTCCATCAGCGAAACAATGAGAGCGAAAAATACCAGCATCGCTTCTTTAGCAAAAGCTCTTTTAAATCGTCCCCTTCAGCATGATCAAGAATTACTCTTTCACTCAGATCGGGGGATACAATATACATGCAGTGAGTTTACTGCATTATTATCAGATACCGGACAGATAACCCAGAGCATGAGCCGTAAGGGAAACTGTTATGATAACGCAGTAGCGGAAAGCTTCTTCAAGACATTAAAGGTAGAACTGGTATACCAGAATAAATACAAGACAAAAGAGAAAGCTAAAAAATCCATAGCTGATTATATAGAAAACTTTTACAACACCTGCAGAAGACATTCTGCACTAGGAAACTTAACTATCGACGAGTTTCAGAATCAGCAGTCAATTAAAAAATAGGCAGGAATCATTTTAATCATTTTACAGTTTTAGTTTTGCGACAAAATCCTACTAGGCTCAATTAATGCTAACAATGCCACAAAGCAAAAACACAGTTTCATGTTTATCTCCATTTAATTTTATCTACGAAAATCATAATTAAAATAAATCATTCTCTGTGAATAAACCCCTAATGATTATACAATGCTAAGATTCAGAAAAGTTTTACATAATAACATTAGCAGAACTCATTTTTCTTTAGTACTTATGCATAATATAAGAAGTTGAATTTAAATATTTTATAGCAAAAAGTCATCATAAAAATACTTTCAGTGTCTCTTAATTATCCCTCGACTCTTATTAGGATTATAAATAGTGTAAACATGGAAAAATAATGCCATAGCAAAATAACACGCTCCTGGAACTGTAAACATTATTTTTTCTTTTATATATCGTTGATATGGAAACCAAAATAGAAATGTTCAAGACCTTAGCTGAAATCCGCAACTGGTTTGGAATATCTTATACTGAACCTGCATGCGAAGATTTTATGCTTCAAGAAATAGATACGTTAAATCAAGATAAACTGCTTAAAGCGGCTAATTCGTATAGGGCAAATTTCTTCACTATATTTATAATTTATGAGGGGAGCGCAACGCATCTTTATAACAATAAAGAGATGAAATTGGAATCGTCAAGTATCTTTATAACTACTCCTGGAAATTTTCGAAATTATAAAATAAATCATATATCTAAAGCGTATTTTATCTGCTTTACCGAAAATTTCATTGCTAACTACTGCATTCCTGATATTTATAAAAAATTTCCGTTTTTACTGTCAGACTCTTTTATGTACAGCATCGCTGACTCGGAAAATTATCCAATAGTAAAAAGCAACATCGATCAGATTAAGCAAGAAACGAAAAGAGAAAATCAAAATATGATTCTAATTGGCAATATGTTAGAATTTCTGCTTATAAAAATTAGCGAGCTTTTTCACAATCAATCGAATCCGATTCTAGATAAAAATATCAATTCAAACGTAGTTAACAGATTCTATCAAGATTTAGATAAGCACTTTGGTGAAGTATTAGGCGGTAAAAAGCCTAAGCAATTAAAAGCTGGTGATTTTGCTGCATTACAATTTTTAAATGAAGATTATTTCTGCAGAATGATAAAGGCTAAGACGGGTAGAACTCCAAATACATGGATTAACAGCAGACTATTGGCCGAAGCCAAAACTTTATTAACTGAAACACCAACATCCATTACAGAGATCTGCCGCTTATTTCAATTTACCGACAATCGTTCTTTTAGCCGTTATTTTAAAAAACAGACTACTATGACTCCTACTGAATACAGAAAAAATCTACAGTCATAATCAAATCTTTGAATATTATAAATTAATGCCAGTTTTAACGTATAATATACATAAGCCTTTGCTATATCTTTGAATATTGTAAGTTTCCAGATTTACCAGTTGACTTTCCATAACCAAATATTTATAACTATGATAATGCAACCAACCAACCTCAGCACTTATAAAGATCAGATTGAGTTTTTAAAGCTTTCTTATCATGATTATATTGATAACGACGAATTTTCAATTGTAAAAGTGCATGAATGGAACTTGACTTTTCCATTTAACTCCCCAACTTTCAGATCGGATTATTACAGCTTTACTATTGTAACCAATGCAAATGGTAGCTTTACTGTCGGAGACGATAAGTTTGAACTGCATCCCAACCATGTCGTATTAGCCTGTCCTGATTCTTATTTTAAAATCCACTGGACCGATATGGAAAAAGTTTACAATATAGCATTCAAGAAATCGTTCATTTTAAAACACTTTCCGGGCGGAATTGATAATATTATGGAATTTAACACTAAGAATGGCTACTGTTGCTGCCTCACGGAAGAGACCATGAATTATTTTGAACAGACCTGTCTTGAAATGCATAAAATAGCAACCTCAGAGTTATGCTTCAAGAATGATTTAATGGCAAACATGGCACTAAATCTCTTATTTTTAGTGCAACTGGAAAAGGAAAATGAAACAGATGTCAAAATAAATACCTCAAAAAACAATAAAATTGTCGTCGACTTTCGCCAAAATATTGAAAATAATTTTAATGAACTTGCTCAAGGCAGATGTCTTTCAGTAATGCGCATCAGAGAGCATGCCCGTTTGCTGAATTTAGATGAGAATTATTTATCTAAAACAATAAGCGCTATCACAAAAAAAACGGTAAACGAATGGATTAACAAAAAGCTTATCGATGAGATTAAGTATCTGCTGAAAAATTCAGAAAAATCAATGAAAGATATTGCTTTTCTTTATGGTTTTAACGATCTGAACTACTTTTACAGCTTTTTCAAAACACAAACCCAATCTGCCCCGGGAATCTACAGAAAACTTCATCAGAATACTTAATGCATGTATTACAGCATATTAATGCAATTAATTTAAGGTTTTTTATAATGAGTACAATTAAAAAAAAGGATACATACGAACTCTATGATAATGTAAGAGTCATGGGAATGGATTACTCTGAAGGACATCTAGGTGACGATGATTTTTCATTGATAATCTCCAAAATACTGCACCCTAAAGAAAGACTTCCATACACCTATTCATTATTTCGCTCTACTCTTTTTACCATTGGAATTGTTATTGATTCCTATGGGTCAATGAAATATGAGGATATAACTGTAGAAATAAAACCTAATATGCTTTTCATGAATAAACCTGGTGATCTGCAGGAATTACATTGGGAAGAAGTAACTGAAACTTATGGCTTACTATTTTCTGAAGATTTTATTTTGAAATATGCAGGAATCTCCATCTATGAAATGTTTCCTTTCTTATTATTTGAAAGACATCTGCCTTTGCATACCTCGTCAGAATTTCAGCAGGAACTCAGAGCAATCATTCAGCTGATTCATCAGGAGCTGAAAAAAGACTCACCTCTTAAGAAAAAATTGTGCGCCAACTTACTGACTAGGATTCTGCTTAAAATCAAACAAGAGTTCTGGGTAGGATACAGCGTACATAATGCACAGTCCAGAAATCCTGATATCTTAAATGATTTTACGCAAAATCTAGAATACCATTATGACCAGCTGCTAAAAGGAAAAGTAAAACAAGTGCTTCATATAAAAGATTATGCTGAAATGCAGCAGCTGCACGAAAATTATCTATCCACTATCCTAAAAGAAAAAACTGGCAAAACTGCTGGTCAGTTAATTGCTGAAAAAACACTTGCTACGGCAAAAATTTTAATTCAGGATTCACAATATACTATGAAAGAAATTGCATTTATGCTCGGATTCAGCTATACCTCCTATTTTAGTATTTTCTTCAAAAAACATACTGGCATGACACCTTTAGATTACAGGAAACAAAGTTTACTGGACTAATTTCAATATATTATTTTGACTTTTGAGCCAGTTTTTCTTCCAGTTCTTTAATTGTATTTTCCAATTTAGCAATATATTCTTTCTGAGGCTGAAAAGCCATTTCAATATCTTCTTTAGTAAAACGTGGTGTAATGTGCTGAGGGCAATTCCAATCGTACGCCTGAATTTCGAATAGTATCATTCTCTCAGGTCTGAACTTATAATCCGAAGGCTTTAGCTTATTGTATAATTCCTCGTTGTCTTTCAATTCTACTGCTTTCGCTCGGGCATAAATTTTCAGTCTGGCTCTTTGCGGATAAGACATCAGAAATAAAGCGACTTTATCGTTGTTCGAAATATTCCCTAACGAAATATATTGTCTGTTTCCTGAAAAATCCACAATACCAATTGTTTTGTCATCAATAACCTTAATAAAACCCACTGGCCCTCCTCGATGCTGTATGTATGGATATTCATTCTCGCCATAACTGGCCATGTAAAAGCTATCTCTTTCGGAAATAAACCCAATTTCATTTTCAGTCAGCCCATCAACTATAGATCTCTTTTCCATATTTTCATACGCTGATCTGCTTCCGTTTTCTTCCTGAAGCTTTTTAATGGCATCCGTAAATGCTAATTTTTGATAATTCATAATCGATAATTTTACACAGTTAAAAATTCTTAGAGCATTTAAAAAATAATAATTTTGATGGTTTGATCCGAGTTCGATTTCTGGCGACTCAAAAAGATTTTTTTAAATTTTTCTTCGGCTAATGATATAATGGTCAATCGAATACTTGCCTGCACCGGTAAAGCAAATCAGTAAAAAACAAAGGCTGTACATTAACGGAGTGTCTTTCACTAATATAGGATCATTAAAATGCACAATAAAATAACCTGTCAGCGTAACGGCTAAAATAGGCAGAACTGCTAAACGGGTCATAAAACCTGCTATTATAAAAATTGGCATTACAAGATTTGCGCCTGTGGCAAAAACTTGATTGAAGACCTCATTCAAACCCAAGGGATTCGGAACAACTTCTGCCAATTCAGTTCCTACACCTATTTTCTTTAGTCCATGTGCAAAAATAAGTTCCAATGAAACGGCAATCCTAAAAAAGAACAAAACAAAGTTATTCAATCTGGTTCCAACATTTGAATATAGCAGTGAAAAAAAAATATTTATCATGGTTTTCATTTTTAGATTAACTTTTAATTTTATTGGCCTAATTAAGTACATTCTCCAGATTATCAATGCAGAGCTTGTCTTATTGAAGGCCAATAAATTAAACTATTCATTTATACAATAAACTAGTGTTTAAGCATTGCTCTGCTGTATTGGACTCCAATTCCGTAAGAACCGCCAAATCTTTGAACTAAATCTGTAACAGCTGTATACGTTTCCGATCTTCCCCAGTCGCGCTGCAATTCTAATAAATACTGCATTGACGTAATTGGTCTTGCTCCAGCCTGAACCATGCGAGTTACCGCCTGATTGTGAGCCTCGTCTGTTACATCCCCGCTTGCGTCAGTGATTACATAGACAGTATAACCGTCATTTATAGCTGATAGTGCAGGTCCTACAATACAAACAGAAGTCCACAAACCGCCCATTACAATGGTCTTGTTTCCTTTGCTTACTACCTCTTTGTAAGCATTGGCATCTTCCCAGAAATTCATAGTGCTTCTGTCAAAATATTTAGTGCTTGATTTAGGATAAAATTCTTGAACTTCAGGAAAAACGGGACCGCTGAAAGACTCTTCTGCTACTGTTGTAATTACAGTAGCTACTTTAAAAATCTTTGATGCTCCTGCAACCATTCCTGTATTTGTTCGCAGCTGATCTACTGGAATATTACCTACTGCGAATGCCATCTGACCTTCATGATCCACTAAAACCAATGTGTGATTTTTAGGAGTTAATAATTGCGGACTTGGTTTTTGTGCAAATGCAGTTAGAGATGACAATACAACTGCTGCTGTTAAGAGTAACTTTTTCATAATAGTTGAGATTTATTGATTAATTTAATTGAATTGAGAAATAATTTCTTGGATAGGTTTTAAAGTATTCCAAAGCATTGATGAATAC
>Ga0209489_108864_pt1 | contig 13198 bp, 6 predicted proteins | sample SiratrowhiteBW_FD_187527 | JGI IMG/M metagenome (GOLD analysis project Ga0209489, IMG submission 187527) | Root nodule microbial communities of legume samples collected from California, USA - Siratro white BW (SPAdes) (version 2) | ecosystem: Host-associated > Plants > Roots > Nodule | place: USA... | reverse complement strand
GAAAACCTTTAAGTTTTTTTTTTCTCTTCTAGAAAAAAAATTAGGAAAAAAACTCGTCCAAGTTCCTAGTAAATAACAGCGCGCAACAAATGGAAACGAACACTGACCCTGACAGGGTATGGTTTCGATTTTGAGAAAATATATTTTTATATTAATGTTTAATATTTCTTAAAAGTTTCTATTAGAAACTTGAACATAAAAAATAAATACAAAAAACGATAGAAAATAATTTTTCATGTTATTATATAAAGTTTTGAATCGAAATAAAGTGAAAAAAAAAAAAAAAAATCTAAAGCTAAACTACCCGTTTCGATATTTGATGCAGTGTTAAATTTGATAAAACGAGGTTTTTTTTTTTTAATTCAATCATATGTGGTATTTAGACAAGGATGAATTTCAATTTTTTTTTCTCTTCTTTCCCTTCCAATATTGTAGTTTTAGAGAGGAAACAACCCACTTTCAATCACATTAAGAAAAAATATTACATACAAAGAAAGTTTTCATGTAATAAGAAATATCAAACATAAAAGGAAATTTTACTAATGATAAGTTTTTAATAAATTAATATAAAATAATTGTTAAACAATTTTATAATCATGGATCACAGAAAAGATATATTCTACTATTTTTTTTTTTGGCAGAAGGACATATTATTACATTTAAAAAATGAACATTTAGATTAATAGCATAAGATTTATGAGAATTGATATGTTATAAATATTATAAAATGGATGAGTTGTTTGTTGAATTACACTGGATTGTTTATGTTAAGATGGGCTGGTAGCAGAATATATGTGACCTGAGTAGGGCTATTACATTTTATTCTTCTGTTATGAGAGTGCATGTTTTTAGTGCTTTTCATTTTCATTGTTTATACATGCATTGAACTCTAGCCAAAGTTTTTGTATATATTTGGACATATAAGAAGAGTAGTATTCATAACAAAATAAAGGAGAAATGCACAGGTATTTTAACCAACTAAGCCAAACTGACTAACTCAATTCACTTCAGTTCATTACATAATTTATTTAGCTGACCACAAACGTCCCAAACTCAGGATAACTTTCTCCTCAATTCTTACTATTATTTCATTAATTTAAACTAAAACTTTTCGTACTAATTCATTTCAAATTCATTTTATCAAATCTATCTTTGAATCTAAACAAACATTAATTAGATTCTATGTTTAGATCTACCCCAATTATTTTCCTATAGAGCAGAACAAACTCATAGACATCCTTCTCATCAGAAACAAATTTGGACACACTTTCTTTCTCCAAACATCTGTTTGCCCAAGCAGTGAGTTTTGGGCAGTCCAGCTTGAAGTTGCCAATTTTCTCATAAGAGGAGAACCATTTGTAAAAGGGAATCAAAGCAATATCCACAAACCCAAATGTGTCCCCTCCAAAATATGGCATGTCCCCAAGAGCCTCCTCCAATTGCTTCAAATTCTCTACTAACTCCTTCTTATCTGCCTCATGTTCACCTACCTTCCCAGTCCAAATCCTCTTTGCAACTGCATGCACCTGCATATCACATGTTTGTGCATTTATATCCCAACTCAGATTAATATAAGAGCTCTCTTCTGTTCAAACTTAATGAAGCAAACTCAAATTAATATAAGAAATGATGTGACAGATAAAGAAAAAAAAAAGTGTGAAATAGTGTTGTAATATATGACACTCCACATATGATGTATATGAATACTCAAAAATAAAAATTGAGGTTACCTTGTGATCAACAAAATCAGCCCAGAACCTGGCTTGAGCTCTCTGGTAGGGATCAGTGGGCAAAAGTGGAGCCCTATCTCTCCAAGTCTCATCAATATACTCAACAATAATGAGAGATTCAGAGATTGGCTTGCCATTGTGGATAAGAACAGGAACTTTCTTGTGAACAGGGTTCATCTGCAGAAGCAGTGCACTCTTGGTGTTCACCAGATCCTCTTCCCTGTTCTCAAACTGAACCCCTTTCTCTGCCAGTGCGATCTTCACTCTTACACAGAACATGCTCAGATTGAAATCCAACAACACAACCTCATCCCCCATTGTCAAACACAATTCTCAACTCAAACACTGATTCAGGACATTGTGATCCTGTTTACAGCTTTTAATTTATAGGCAAATAACATTCAATTCAACTTACATTTGTCTTCATGAGTTAATGTTTTTAAGAAAAATTTATTGTCATTAAATGCTGATTAACACATATTTAAATGTTTTTCTGTCAATAATCAATAATTATTTTAAGATAACATGTAACGTAACATATTGACAGTGCATATTACATGTTCTGTAAGTGGAGACCACTTTAAGAAATAAAACTTTTGAAGACCACAATTAATACAAAAAAAAATATATAGATGATTATAACGTATATTTTAATACAATAATTAAAAATACATTCATAATGTAAAGATAAATATTTGATATATTATGGTTAAGATCACGAAGATATCATTGTATAATCAATAATAAATTTTACTTTAAAAAAATATATGATGATATAAATATATTTGTCCGTCATGATTTTAATTAAAACTCATTTATCTAATATACAGCATAAAACATTCTTAATTTTTAATTTAGTTTCAAAGTTATTTTAATTAAAATTCAATTCATTAAAAAAGTCAAAAGTTGAAAATACAAGATGAATTTAATGTATTAATTTTAATTAAGTGGTATTATGGCTGGCAGCATAAACAATAATCCATTTTTATGATTTTATTTAATTATCCCGTGAGATTTAATCACAAATAATATAATATGTAAAATTATATAATCATATTATTCTATCATTAAAATATCAATTTTAACTAACTTTACTACAATAATCTTATTTATATGGGTATAAAATTGATGTAAAGTAAATATTATCATTTAATATGTTGTTATAGAGTAAAAAGTTGTATACTACATTATAATTGTTTAAAATTTAGAAGCATTTAATATTAATTTTAAATTAGTATTTTTAGATATTTTTTAAATTATTCATGAAATGAAAATTTTAATTTGAATATAAATAATTTGGTTAAATTCATAAAAATAATATATATTTCCATCTTGATTCTTTACATTTCCTTAGTTTACAACTCCAAACTTTCACAGGCATAAATATAAGCTATAAAATAATAAAATAAATTTAAAATTAGATAATAGTTTAATAATAATTAATTACTCAAATTGAAATAATACTATAAAAGTATAGTAAAAAAGTCAGATATAAAAATAAGACAAATAAAAAAGTTGAGTTAATAAATAAAAAAAATGTCATTATCATGGAATAATAAAAAAATTAAAAAATTTTATTAGAAAAATAAAATGAAAAAAATTTCTAAAATTATTATTTATTAAATAATATTAATATAAACTTATATGTCATTTAAGATATTTTAAATTTTTAATTAAAAATTATTTTTAAGTATAATATTAAAATTAAATATTTTTTATTTTATAATAATATATTAATATTAAATTATTTTAGGTCTAAAATTTTTTGTTTACTTGCTTCGGTCTTAAATTAGTCTTAATCATTTTTCATTATATCTTAATATAGGTTTTTATTTACGAAAAAATAACAAATTGTTCAAAAATATATAAAAAATGTAAAGAGAAAGTGTTTTAGAATTTTTTTTCTAAAATAAATTGAATAAATAACCTTTTTTCTATTTACAAGTTTTAGACTTATATAGTAAAGTATTGATAGTTACACCACTTATACTTTTAAATAATTAACCAGGTACTCACAATAATATATTATTAATTGAAGAAACAATAACAATATAACTAATTTGATATCATAAAAATAAAAAATAAAAAAATGTTTGAAAAATGTATATGTTTGAATTTAGATTTATGTTATTATTATTATTATTATTATTATTATTATTATTATTATTATATTATTGAATTAGTGAATAAATATTTAGTTGCTATGAAACTAATATCATAAATATAAATTTTAAATAATAAATACCGGTTGATAAATTTAATTATGATGAATGTTATTGTATTAATTAAATGAATTTTACAGTTTTTTTGTCTATGCTTATTTGTTAATCTCGATAATTGAAGCACGCATATTGTGATGTTTATATCCGGTAATTCTTCTCACAGATATATATATATATATATATAAAAAAAAAAAAAAAAAAAAAAAAAAAGCTTGTCATGTATAACATTCCACTAATTATATTACTATTAAATTATTATAATTTATATCTATAATATTACAATTCAAAATCTCTTAAAAAATTTTAAAGTATTACGTATTCCGAAAAACTAAATTAAAGAAAATAAAAACAAATTTCTTAATTACGAACTTACTGTACTATATTTAATAAAAAAGCGATTTACATTATTCATATTTATTAATTTTTTTAGAAAAGTAAAAATTAATTAAATAATTAAAAGTTAACTAAAAAAGGATAATTTTTAAAAAAAGACAGAATTAATAAAATAGATAAAAATTAATCAAAAGATATTATAATAAATACTTAACATGTTCAACTTTCCATCAAATACAAGTATATAAGAAAAAAAAAATTTATTTATGCTGTCAATGTATTTTATTCAAATTAAAAGTAAATTAGTGTAAATTTATAAAATTAAATAAGTAAAAAACAAAGTTACCATACATTTAATATATACTTATATTAATATATTATAAAAATTAGTTTAGGACCATAAATATTTAATTTAGAATAATAGTTTGCTTTTTTATTTTGTAACAGAGATTATAAAACATGTTAATTTAAAATAAAATTCCTTTTAGGTTTTTGCTATCACACCTATTTAAAAATAACTTACCATGAACAAAAGATAAAAAACACAAAAGAAATAAAAGTAGGATATTTTATGATCTCATTGTCTTTGACATACCAAAAGCAAAATATGGAATCTACCAGAGCAGTGTAGAAAGAAACCTTATCCAAGGGGTAATGTGTATCTTGCCGTGTCGGTTACAACCACAATACACGTGGCAAGCTACCATTTGTTAATCTATTGATATTTTGGTCAGTCGGTCAGGCCAACCAAGTTATAAATATCACTTCTTCATACCTTCTTTCTTGCACACACAGCTCTATTCCCAAATCGCCATTTCGAAAACCTAATTTGCAATTTTTAATCTTTCGATTCCATTTTTCGTCTCAATTCTCAAGGTACCTTTCTCTTCTCTCCCTTTTTCTTATTTCTTTACCGAATCGCAATCTGATTGGCCTCAGCTTCTTAAGTTATGCTTTAGTTCTTCTTCGTTGACATATTCACGTTTTGATCTTTTACTTATGTCAATCTTGGTTGGTCCATTTTATCGTAGCTGAACCAGATTTAAATATGTCGCCTTTTCTTGTTCTTTAATCCGTTTGTTTTATGCAATATTTAAATATGTCGCCTTTTCTTGTTCTTTAATCCGTTTGTCTTATGCAATATTTTTTACGGCTTTTAGTTAGGGCTTGTGGTTTAATTTCTATTATCAATTTTAAGGGCCTGTGGTTTGTGGTCTGTTTGATTTTGTAATCTGTTTGGTGTTTGCGAAATTTCCCCTATACTTTATCGGTTTTTAATCAGGGGTTCGTGATTCAATATTTTTTAATCATTCTGGGACTAGAGTTTATGGTTGAACTAGAGTTTGAGGTCTCTGTTATCATTTATTAGGCTAGAGTTTTGTGGTTGAACTATGGCTATGCTACTCATATCTATGTTGTTGATGATTTAGTTTCTGATTGAACAGATGCAGATCTTCGTGAAAACTTTGACTGGCAAGACCATAACCCTGGAGGTAGAATCTTCTGACACCATTGATAATGTCAAAGCTAAGATCCAGGACAAAGAGGGTATCCCTCCGGATCAGCAAAGGCTGATTTTTGCTGGTAAACAACTTGAGGATGGAAGAACCCTTGCCGATTATAATATTCAGAAGGAGTCCACCCTCCACTTGGTGCTTCGTTTAAGAGGTGGTATGCAGATTTTTGTGAAGACTTTGACTGGAAAGACCATAACCTTGGAGGTCGAGAGTTCAGATACCATTGATAATGTCAAGGCCAAGATCCAAGACAAGGAGGGCATCCCCCCGGATCAGCAGAGGCTTATTTTTGCTGGTAAACAGCTTGAAGACGGAAGAACCCTTGCGGATTACAACATCCAGAAGGAATCCACTCTGCACTTGGTTTTGAGGCTTCGTGGTGGCATGCAAATTTTTGTGAAGACTTTGACTGGGAAGACCATAACCTTAGAGGTTGAGAGTTCAGACACCATTGATAATGTGAAAGCCAAGATTCAGGATAAGGAGGGTATTCCCCCAGACCAGCAGAGACTGATCTTTGCCGGGAAACAGCTTGAAGATGGGCGTACACTTGCGGATTATAACATCCAGAAGGAATCTACTCTGCACTTGGTTTTGAGGCTTCGGGGTGGCATGCAAATCTTTGTGAAGACTTTAACTGGAAAAACCATAACATTGGAGGTTGAAAGCTCTGATACTATTGACAATGTGAAGGCAAAGATCCAGGACAAGGAAGGCATCCCACCAGACCAGCAGAGGCTTATCTTTGCAGGGAAGCAGCTGGAAGATGGGCGTACCCTTGCTGATTATAACATCCAGAAGGAATCCACCCTGCACTTGGTGTTGAGGCTTCGTGGTGGAATGCAGATATTTGTGAAGACTCTGACAGGGAAAACCATCACTTTGGAGGTTGAAAGCTCTGACACTATTGATAATGTGAAGGCAAAGATTCAGGACAAGGAAGGCATCCCACCAGACCAGCAGAGGCTTATCTTTGCTGGGAAGCAGCTGGAAGATGGGCGTACCCTTGCGGACTATAACATCCAGAAGGAATCCACTCTGCACCTGGTGTTAAGGCTTCGTGGTGGAATGCAGATATTTGTGAAGACTCTGACAGGGAAAACCATTACCTTGGAGGTTGAGAGCTCTGATACAATTGATAATGTGAAGGCAAAGATTCAGGACAAGGAGGGCATCCCACCAGATCAGCAGAGGCTTATTTTTGCTGGGAAGCAATTGGAAGATGGTCGTACCTTGGCAGACTACAACATTCAGAAGGAATCCACCCTCCACCTGGTCCTTCGTCTTCGCGGTGGCTTCTAAGCGTTTTTTCTTTGTGTCCAGTGTCAGCGTCTTTTGTATACACCCTTCGTTTGCTGCGTGTTAGGTGTTGCTGTTGTGTTCTGAACTATTGCTACGCACTGTTCTGATTTATAAATTCAGTACTTTCTATTTTTCTAATGATTCTCGAGTAATTTGCATATAGAAATATATATTAATTACTTGTACTTTTATACTTTTTTTTCTGATATTTGTTAAGACAATAGGCACATTTCTTGAACGAGAATTTAAAGTAAAAAGTATCAAGTCTGAAACCTGTTGGATCGTTAAGCAACGGTGTGGATATCCTCCTATTATCCTCCTACTGTGGAGGTATATATAATAAGATGTTAGTTGTGGATGTGTTGCTTTCAAGAATTGTTGTATTGTATAATTGAAAATTAAATATTGTAAATTGTTTTTTTTTGTATGATATAATTGTTATGACACTTATCGTTAACATACTTGAATATATAGTTAAGAAGTCTTTTTAGTGCTTTTCTTCTTGTACTGGAAAGAGTTCTGTAAAAAATTAGCCTCAGTTTGTTTTAAAAATCTGTGTCACATTTTATTTTACTAACAAAAAATTGTGCGCTATTCTTGTTATTTCACATTTTTAAAGACAGTTTTTAGCATGCTTATTAACGTTACTATTTTATTAAACTTTTATAAACTAATTATTGACAGGAGAAGTAATGGGAAATATGATATGGTGATAATAATTGATATCATAAAATCATAGAAATTCAAATGACAAGAAGTTGATTAACAAATCTATTTGAATATGTCATATAGAGAAAAGAGGGAAAGTATATGAAAATGTGTAGGAAGAAGGAATGATGTCTGCTTATTTGAATATGTAGTTTGTGCTTATGGGCTGTTAAAAGTCAGAAAAAATGAGCACGTTTGTTTTTCAAATGTATAATATGCAATCTTGTACAATTCTTTTTAAAAAATCCATCCATCTTTTTGCTTAATGGATAAAGGCCACAAATATTCAAAAAAAGAGATATACGTGGAAGGTGTAGTTTATGTGTTGGGAATTTTTTTTTACCTAGAAACAAAAAATTTCTCTTTCTTTATTAACATAGTTATGGTACACCATTAAATTAATAAATCAAAATGGACTTAATTATAGTTATTAACTTTATTTCAATCTAAAGAAAATATAAACTTAATAATATAGTTTAAAAACTGAAATCCTTTGGAAATAAAACTTGAAATCCTTTGGAAATAAAACTCCTAATGATTGAAAATTTATATTGTTTTTGAATTTTCTCCTTCCAAAAGACTTTATGAAAAAAAATCTCAAATTCAAAGTTTTTTATAAACAATCTTCTTCTAAATAAGACATGACAATGGAGATTAATAAAAAACAACAAATTATATAATAAATAAATGAATTATATAATACAGAAGAGATTACGATGCATAAGAAATTTCATAATGATGAAAAGAAAAATTAAGCTTATTTATTTTTTGGATTAATATTTTCTTAATAAGATCTTTTGAGAGAAAATTTTAAATTTAACATTGTTTTTGTAAGATAGCTACATTTCAATATCTAAAATCATTAGAGGAATTCTCATAATAGAGTAAAAAATACAAATAGAAAAGACATATTAAATCTATAAAAGGAGGAAGACAAATCAAAATGATATACTAGAAGATGAATCATATAAGACAATAAGAAACTTAAAATATACGAAAAGAGAAACAAAAAGTACTAAAAAGTTTTTACTATAAAAAGAAATCTAAAATCATAAAAGGAATTCAAAATATAAGACAAACTCCCATAATAGAGTAAAAAATACATATGAAAGAGAAACAAAGATTACTGTAAAAAAACTTTTATTAAAAAAGAAAGAAAAGTTAAGCTAATTAAAGTAAAAATATAATTATATTATTTTTTTTCGTCGAATTTTTTTCTTCCAAAAGATTTTATGAGAGAATCTCAAATTTGAATTTTTTTATAAATGTCCTTCTAAGACAGATATGAAATCATGAAGAGGAATTAAAACGAGATATTAAAGCATAACACTAATTTCATAACAAGATAAATGAAATATATAGTATAAAAGAGATTATAATACAAAAGAGGTTACGACGCATAAGAGATTTTATAATGATGGGAAGAAAAATTAAACTTAAGTTTTTTTTCGGATGAATTTTCTCCCTCCATAAGACCGTTTGACAGAAAATTTCAAATCCAACATTTTGTACAAGATAACCACATTCCGAGATATATAAAATGATAAAGAGGAATTTAAAATATAAGACGAACTCCCATAATAGAGTAAAAAATATAAAATAAAAATAGCTATTAAGACAATAAGAGATTTAAAACATACAAAATTTTTATCTATATTATAACATTTTATTTAATATGTAGTATTTACACTTCAATTATTTTAATTTCATTTTTAATATTGATTATTATAAAGAATTCTATCTTATTTTCATCGCGAAATATTTCTATAATACAAGAGTTATTTTTAATAAAAGAATACCTTTTTATTTTTTATAAATCAGAGTTTTAACAAAATCTGAATTCTGAATTGAATGGTTATAAGATTCCTTCTTAAACTTCTATGTCGAGTAATCCATTACGTGTCAGCCTTATCTTCGTAATACAGGTGGCAAATCTTTATTCCTTAGGTTGGGGATATTTTCGTCATTGTGTCTCACAAAGAAGCTATATATACTCAGCCTCCCTCTACTCTTTCATTCCTCTCTCATTCTTGATATCCAACATCTTCAATCGTTTCATCTCTCCTCTCTCAAGGTACTTTTCTTTCTTCTCTTTCTTTCTCATCTTTTTCCTCCCCTGATGGGATTACTTTCAATTGATGGATTTTGCTTTTTGCTTTATGCTTTGTTAATCATCGTATTTTCGTTCCGATGTTTTCAATTTTCAATGTTTGTTATGTGTTGACTTCTTTCACCGTTGAATCTAGATTCATGCAATTGCTTTTCGATTATGAGACATCCGAGTTTAATTAGCATCATTCCGATTTTAATTAGGGTTTTTTATTTTCAATTTATTTTTTGTCCATTTCTTGAGGATATATAGGGTTTGTGGATTGATTGAAGTGCCTATTTATGTCTCTGTTTTTGATGATTTAGTTTGTGATTGTACAGATGCAGATCTTCGTGAAAACTTTGACCGGCAAAACTATCACCCTTGAGGTTGAATCCTCCGACACCATTGATAATGTGAAAGCCAAGATTCAAGACAAGGAGGGTATCCCTCCTGACCAGCAGAGACTTATCTTTGCGGGTAAGCAACTTGAGGATGGACGCACTCTTGCCGATTACAACATCCAAAAGGAATCCACTCTCCACCTCGTGCTTCGCCTCAGGGGTGGCATGCAAATCTTTGTCAAGACCTTGACTGGGAAGACCATTACCCTTGAGGTCGAGAGTTCGGACACCATTGATAATGTCAAGGCCAAGATCCAAGACAAAGAGGGCATCCCTCCAGATCAGCAGAGGCTGATTTTCGCTGGGAAACAACTTGAGGATGGAAGAACCCTAGCTGATTATAATATTCAGAAGGAGTCCACCCTCCATTTGGTGCTTCGTTTGAGAGGCGGCATGCAAATTTTTGTGAAGACTTTGACTGGGAAGACCATAACCTTAGAGGTGGAGAGTTCAGACACCATTGATAATGTGAAAGCCAAGATTCAGGATAAGGAGGGTATTCCCCCAGACCAGCAGAGGCTTATATTTGCCGGGAAACAGCTTGAAGATGGAAGAACCCTTGCGGATTATAACATCCAGAAAGAATCTACCCTGCACTTGGTTTTGAGGCTTCGTGGTGGAATGCAGATATTTGTGAAGACTCTGACAGGGAAAACCATTACCTTGGAGGTGGAGAGCTCTGATACAATTGATAATGTGAAAGCAAAGATTCAAGACAAGGAGGGCATTCCACCAGATCAGCAGAGGCTTATTTTTGCTGGGAAACAATTGGAAGATGGTCGCACTTTGGCAGACTACAACATTCAGAAGGAATCCACCCTCCACCTAGTCCTTCGCCTTCGCGGTGGCTTCTAAGCTTTTCACTTTTCAAATCAGCTTGTGTATGTACTGCTTTTATGTTTTTAAACTGATATAGTGGACTCGTGTGTTCTGCAAATCCGAATAAAAAGTATCTTTCTCGTTTCACAGATTAGTTTCAGTAATTTGTACCACTCTTGGTTATTAAATATTTGATAGGCAGATTATTTTTTTCTGAGGGACTGAGGTTTGGAAAGCCTAAATTAGAGTAAGCAACCCCTCAACTGTTTGTTTAGTGACCAGTGTCCCTCTCCCAGCTAGAGAATGCGCACCTTAACAAGACATGCTCTTCTTGGGGGCTTGTTAGCCAGTTCTTTGGGTCATCACCAGACTTGATACGTAAAGGTAGAAAGAAATATGGGCTCTCAGACAATTGTGTCATTACTTCCTCTCATCTTAAGGAAGAACCAATGTGAGAGATAAAGAAGCATTGTGAGATAACATTAGTTTAGTAGGCATCATATTATTTTGCGTGCTGTTTGTGTTCTTTACTCCTGTCGAACGGTTCAAAATCATTGCATTGAACTTAAAGATAATCCTTTTAACAAATTTAAAAGTAGACTTTTATCAAATTTAAGAAAATGAATTCTTCACACTGTAAATGAAATTTGTAGGTAAATTTACTTTGTTTTCCGATGGTTTAATGAAATATACTTTATTTTGAATGCCATCCAAATAGCATTAGATAATTTATGGAATAGATCGCCTTATTAATTATTAATGACTACCAAAATTAGTATTAAAATTCTATTTTAATATTAGTTATAGTAGTTAATTTTCTATTTTCTTAAATAAGTAATGGTAGAAATTAAAAGAAGTTATAATATTTTTTTCTTTTATACATATTTTCTTAAATATGTATTTATAACATTTGTTGTAATTTTTAACTTATTTTTTTTCTTTTAATAAATTAAATTAATATTATTTAATAAAATACATACTACAAACAATACATTTAGAGAATGATACTATATCGGTTATAAAAATAAATAATGTAAAGATATTTCTTTTATTTACTGAAAGAAATTAAGCTGAATATGTATCAATTCATTAAAATTAAAATTTTAAAATACGATAAAGTCTGTCTTATACTAGTAATCATATATATATATATATATGACAGACATTAGTGATATAATAGTTTCTGTTCTCTTTTCAAAAGTTTATCAATATGTGGGGCAAATTTATTAATATTTGAACTCGAGATTTACGGTTCACATTATAGTTGCAGATGGTATGGTGGCAAGTCTTTATAAATCTCATGGTGGTGATGTGTATATTTCAATGATAAAAAGAATGTCTACAGAATTTTTGTATATATTTTGAATAGATGTGGATTAAAGTGTGATCATGCAATACATTAAAAGAAGTTTAGAGAAAAAAATATCTAGTAGACTTTAAGGACAACAGTGTAATAATTTAAAAAATAATTTAAAATAATGTTTAAATATTTTATTATTGAAGTGAAATTTTATATAAATGAAAAAAATAGTTATTTAAGTTTTATTTTAATATAATTATTAATTTTTTTCAACCTTTTCTTGACTTTTGATTTTTTTTATGAATTTTCTTTAAGTAAAACTGTTCTCTTTGAATTTTCTTTAAGTAAAACTATTCTATTAGATTGTTTTACTAAAATTTAGTTATATTTATGTTTGAGTTAGTTTTTTCCTCTTTTTGTGTTATATGATATGACTATGTTAGTATTAATCTTTATTAGTTCAGATTATTAATCTTTATTAGTTCAGATTATAGTGATGGTTGTCAAATTATTGATGAAATTTTCTCTTATATGTCTTTTGGGAATAGATTATTTTTATATATCTAATCATTTAATTAGGTAAGAGAAGTTATTTATTCAGTTATGGTGGACTTAAATATAAAAATAATGTGATGACATGTTATATATTTTCTTACGAAATATTTTGTTGTGTGAAACAAAATTTTTATTTGAATTAATAGGTACAAGAAAATTATTTTTGTGTTTTTATGTTTTCTTATAGTTAGTTGTAAATTAATTAATAAATTGTTTTAT
>Ga0209489_108863_pt1 | contig 13200 bp, 7 predicted proteins | sample SiratrowhiteBW_FD_187527 | JGI IMG/M metagenome (GOLD analysis project Ga0209489, IMG submission 187527) | Root nodule microbial communities of legume samples collected from California, USA - Siratro white BW (SPAdes) (version 2) | ecosystem: Host-associated > Plants > Roots > Nodule | place: USA... | reverse complement strand
TTTTTGTGTTGAGAGTTTTTATTATTTGCTAGTTGAGCTATATTTTTTTAGAAAGTCTTTGATGTACTTTTTGATATTTTATAGTGAAGATTTTTTTTTAAACTAGGTTTTGTGGTTTTTTTTTTTCTTTTATTTGGAGTTTTTATATTAAAAATTATTATGTGCTCTTCTCACTCTATCATATTTATTTTTCTATTCTTTGAAATCTTTGAATTGTTGTATATTATCCTTTTTTTTTTTCTTTCAAGTGGAAAAAGCCTTATTTTACAAGTATATAATTTTGTATAATTTTTAACCTTATCTTTTTCATCACTAAAGTGACACAATTGGATAATGCAAGCTGTAGTCATATCCCCTTGTTCATAATCAGATCATTCTTATATTATACGCATATACTAAACAATCAGAAAAATAAAGCATTGGTGTTACTTTCAGTTATCAGGGAAGCAAGTTGGGATTGTTGGATTGGGAAGCATTGGCATGGAAGTGGCGAAGAGGCTCGAGTCTTTTGGTTGCATAATCTCATACAACTCTAAGCATAAAAAAACTACAGTTTCATATCCTTTCTGTTCCAGTGTTCTTGAGCTTGCGACTACTTCCCACGTTCTTGTGCTCTGTTGTGAACTAAATGAACAAACAAAACACATAATTAACAGGGAAGTGCTTTTGGCGTTAGGAAAAGGAGGGTTTATTGTGAATGTTGGAAGAGGGGGTCTTATTGATGAAAAGGAATTGGTAAAGTGTTTGATGGAAGGTGAAATTGGAGGTGCTGGTTTAGATGTGTTTGAGAACGAGCCTCATGTTCCCCAAGAGTTTTTTCAAATGAATAATGTGGTTTTGTCTCCACATTCTGCTGTTACTACCACGGAATCTTTCATTAGTATTTGTGAACTTGTTGCAGGGAATTTAGAAGCCTTTTTCTCAAATAAGCCCCTAATTACTCCAGTTATGTTGCCTGAATAACTTGTTCTTTTGGCAACATAATATTGTGCTGTAGAATTTTGTTTTATTCCTTCAATGATTCTTGAGTCATAAATGCCTTAGTTCTATTTCCTAACCCATCCCAGCGAAGTGCCTTTTAAACTGTTTGATGAAAGGAAGGAGATGAACAAAACTGTATTTGGATAAGTTTTTCAAGTCCATTTTTATAGCATAGAGTATATGCTTTTGTAAATTATTTTTAGTATTTACTTTAGATTCTTCTGCCACATGCTGTAATAAAAGTAGTGTGCTTTAAGATGCATGAAAAACTACTATTCTAGCTGTGATATTGTTTCTCTCAAGATCTTACACTGTGTTTCGTTTTAATAGTGTACACTTATATTCTAGATTTCTTTATTTTCAGTAAGTATAATGTTTTCCAAAGAAGAAATTCATGAAGATTGTCTGCTCCCAAACATATGCCTATGTTTGTGGTAGAGAAGAAAAAGTTAGCTTAAGTTTTTCATATAAAATCCATATCAGATATGCTCTTAAAATTAGGCCTTTCACATATTTCTACTACATTTTTTTGGTAAAAATGTTACATGATATCTTACACCTTTTAATTAAAAGTATAATTATAGTATATTCCAATATCCCCCGATACTCCTTTCAAGGTGTTGAAGGAAGATCAGGAATGTGTAACTTGAGAAGAAAATAATGGAAATTTCCCCTAAATTTTATAGTAAAAATATCTGCAAAATGTAAGTTGAATTGTGTAATTTTGAATTACACGCCAATCAATATTAATATCTTCTGCACATTCATGGAATATTGGATTCTTTGCTATTTGCAAGGCTGCTTGGCCATCGCCTTGAAGGGACATGGTTGGTACTTTAAGACTATTTTAAATATCATGTATTTGTATTAAATAATAATTAAACTGTTATTTAATTATAGTTAATGGATATTTATATGTGAATTATAAAGGTTACTTTATGAAATTTAAAGTTTTGTGATTGATAATGACCTTCTGATTTGTTTGATTATTAATTAAGAATTGATTGTTGAGAGGATTAATATTTTTTGCACAGTACTCTTCAAAATTATCACTCAATTAAGGTATTTATTTTAGGTCCTTCCACTATTGTGTTATAATTAAATCAATTATCTATTCAAATAATGTTGAGAAATTATTTAACCATCATCTAATACCCTCAAAAAAATTAAACTATATTATTTATCTAAGAGGACTCATACAACTTTCACTAATTCAAAACAATTTTCTTAACCAAATATATATATAAAATAAATAATTTTTTCTAACAATCCACTTGTAAACTAATATATATTTATATCTGTATAAAGTTTGGACTGAATTAATAGTAGAAATACACCTAGCAATTGAATTAATATTTTTGTGATGTTATTTTTTATGTTTTAGTTTCTTAGTCTATTTTAGAATATTTTCTCATAGAAGGAGTAATATCATTTTGAATAAAATAGAGAAAATATTTAATACAACATAAATCCATCAGAGATATAAGAGGTCATGGTATATCTCCGTTGATTATCGACTTAGGATAAACATGTTCTATTATGGTGAAATCCAAAAGTTAAGGTTATCATCAAGGTACCAATAGTTAGTTAAGAAATGTTTTTACTTAAAATAAAAATATATCAATGTAATACAAATTTAAGCTTGAATCTCATATTGAATATAAATAAAAGGATTAAATATCATATAAAAAAACACATAATCTTATTGTCTTAAAGATTTTGTTTCAAGTTAAAAGTGGTATCATAGTATATTTTATATGTTTGCTCATAGCTATTGATACCACAAACTATAGAAAAATTATTTTCAAAACTTCAAATATTACTTTATTCGTTATAAGAAAAAGTATAATAAAGAAAAAAAAAATATTAGTGAAAAATTATTATAGTTTTTGTTCTATTTCTTACTAAATTTACTTCTATTAATAATAAAATTATATTATTAACAATAACTTATACAAATATTTTTATAAAAAATAATTTACTTTAATATTTTAAATGAATAATTAATATTGATTATTATTACTCATAGCTTTTATATTAAAGTTTGATAACAATCATTATTATTATTATTATTATTATTATTATTATTATTAATTTTAATCAAAAATGAATTTTAATTACAACTTTTAATATTAATTAATATTAACATATTATTAGTATTTTAAATTACATAAAAGTTTTAAATTTAATAATTTATATATAAGCAAATTTTAGTTAAATAACACTAATTGTTAATATTAATAATGATTAAGTTTTTTAAATTTATTAGCAAAATACAATGTTGTTAAACTTTGGGGAAAAAAAAAGAAACTTTGAGCTAAGATAATGTGATTATGAGACCACACATGATGCTTTACATTGAGAAAAAAAAATCAAAACAATAAATAAATGAAAAACATTTGATAATGCTTTATATTGAGAAAAAAAATTAATACAATAAATAAAAAAATATTTGATATTATCTAACAAAATATAGAAATAAATAAAAACATTTCTAATTATATATAATACTAACTTAGTTCTATAAGTATGAGAATATTTATTAATTAATAATAAACTATTTTAATAGTTTATAAACTATAATATCACTTTTTTTCTCAAAAATAATACTTTATTTAAATAATATCAACTAATTCACTCTAATAATTTATATAAAAAATTTTAGACTGACTAAAAAGTAATTCTGATTGTATCTTATCAACTATACATAATAGAGTTGTTGGATAAATATTCTGTCAAAAGATTTATCTGGCTATTTTATATTGTGAATGAAATTATTTGTATTTATTACATAAATTAGATTAAATTTTCCATCACAATGATTCTCCACTGCACATGGTGGAGTTGTGGTATCAAAATCAAAACTCAACCTTTCTATTTCTCTCGCAACCTTTCTTCGCTTATCTTTTCTGGAAAGCAATTAATTCGGTTTGGTTTAGATGCAGCTTTTGTGTATAAGTCCCTTACATTCATCAACATTCACTTGTTGTTTGTGGATGAACTGTTTGAGAAAATTTCCAGCTGGGAACTTCTGTATTGTTTGGATAAGTTTTCAACTTTTTCAGCTCTCATACATGTTTCCTTAGGGTTTTTGAATTTTGTTCCTCTTTCTGCCAACCCCTTCATGGAATGTGAATGAGTATTACATATATAGATGGTGTGTTAAAGTTTGAAAACAGAAAATGGAAAATATTATGAAGAAATGGGGCATTGTGAGTGTGCCCAAACTGTCCTTGATGATCAAAATCAAGGGCACTCCTATTCTTCTGTTTTGCGGTTATTGTAATATGCTCCTTTTGTATGTTAATTAAAGAGAGAACTTCATGGCTGAATGTGCACTGCATATAGAATGCAATTGTAATATGTCTTTGTGCAATTCATTGTTGAAAGAATCTCATCCTCTTGAGTATTTCTAGAGATAAGACCTTTTCATTTGCCACTGTTTTCTACTTTTGTAGTTTTGTGAACACTGGCAGAGTTAACTACAAGTCTAAAATAAAATATAACCCCCATAATGTGTATTAAAATGAGGGAAGAAGAGTGAAGTTAAGCTTTTACATGATGAAAATAGGTTAGTTTGACAGAGTTTTGGATTTTAGAATAAGATTGAAAGAAAGAATAAATATTTGGATAGTTTGACAGAACCATATTCCAGGAGCTGAATCATCAATGGAAATGGGAGACAAGCACAACCTCAAAGATAAGAAGGAGCTTCAACCACTCCTTGTCTTTGGTCCTCCAACAATCTTCCCAACTTTTGAAGCTCAAAACTCTCACAACTACCGTTTCCTCAAAGCTTTCTCCTCACAATTCCCTCTCCTCCAATTCCTTACCGAGCAAAAGGTTGACCCGTCATCTATTCAAGCCATATTTTGCAACCCTATACAGAAGATCTCAGCAGATGTCATCCGCCTCCTCCCATCACTCCGCATCATTGTGACCAGCAGCGCTGGAACCGACCACATAGACTTGGTTGAGTGCAGCCGTCATGGTATTCAGGTTGTCACTGCTGCTGGAGATCATGCCGGGGATGTTGCTGATATGGCTTTGGGGTTGTTGCTTGATGTAATGGGCAAAATTTCTGCGGCTGATCGGCATGTTCGGAAATGGGGTCCTTCTATGCCCTTCAATCTTTCTTTTGGTTCCAAGGTACTACTCATTCTTCTGCTTATTCTGTCTCTGCATGTTCTTTTCATAACATGGTGTTTCCGATTTCCTATTTCTATTAGAATGATGATTTTTAATAAGTGGAGTAGTGTCAAAATGTTCTCCAACACGGTTTTTCTATTACACTCTACTATTAGTAAATATCTATTGGAAAGTACCAAATCTTGAATGGATATCATTAATAAGGAGTAAAACCTACACAATTGTGATTGCTAAAATCCAGTCAAAACATTTGTCTTTTTTTAATAATATAAACTCTAATCAAGTGCATGTGGAGGGGGAGTCTGTGTTGTTTTGTTATTAGAACTCGTTAGAATGGACAAATAAAACATAAATTTTGAGAGCATGAATGATAACTAGCACTCAGCTTTGTGTTTCAGCTAAAAGGCAAGCGAGTAGGGATTGTTGGATTGGGAAAAATTGGCACAGCAGTTGCTAAAAGGCTTGAGGCCTTTGATTGCAGAATTATGTACAATTCTAGAAACCAGAAGCCATTTGTCTCGTACCCCTTTTATTCTAATGTTGTTGAACTTGCTGGTAGTAGTGATGTCCTTGTGCTTTGTTGCCCATTAAATGAACAAACAAGGCACATAGTGAACAGGGAAGTGATGTTGGCATTGGGGAAAGATGGATTTATTGTCAATGTTGGCCGTGGAGCTCTAATAGATGAAAAGGAATTGGTGCAATGTTTGATGGAAGGGGAGATAGGGGGTGCTGGCTTGGATGTGTTTGAGAAGGAGCCTATTGTTCCTAATGAGCTCTTTTCATTGGATAATGTGGTCCTCTCCCCACATGCTTCTTCATTTACTTCTGATGGTTTCAGTGAAACTTGCAAACTTGCAGCAGAAGCTCTACAAGTTTTCTTTTCAAGTAACCGACCTTGTACTCCAGTCTTGCATGACTAAATTTAGGCATTTGAGAGACACTATCGACATGCATACACAATAGTGAAATCTATGGATTTCAAAATAAGCTCAATTGGTGTGTGAGATACATGTAAGCTCTAATCCTACCATTTTTGCTTTGATGAAACTAAGATGTTTCTGCATGCATTTAGCTCATCTGGTAGAAGATGCTATATACTTAGTTATAAGATTAACTTGGTGGTAAGAAGAAAATGAAGGAAAAGAAAAGATAGGTGGTAGGTTTGAATATTCTGCTAACAAAAGACAACATATTAACAGTTAACATTTGCTGATAAAAGAACAAAAAAAGTGGAAAATGTTATATAAGAGTGGAAGGCTTTCGCTGCTAGATCTTGCAATGTTCAGATAAAGTCTTTGTGTTTCACTCTAATTATTCCAACTATGAAATAAGCTGCATCTATTTTGGTATTTTTATTTATGTTCAAGCTTGACATTGTTGTCTTTTGATCTAATGGTCATGAGTTTAAAATTCTCCAACCCCATTTTTTTGGGATCTTCACAATATTTGTCCATGAAGATGAGAAGCATAAGAACAATGAATTGGGTTGAAGAATTAATTCATTTCCCTATTAACTATGGCTACTTATAGAAGTGAAACATTGTGACAGGGAATGTTGCTCTTGGTAAGTTCTCTTGGTGGTGAATGTGTTTAATCTTTCACATGAAGCACTTTATTCTTGATTATGCAAACTTTTAAGTTGTTACTCGATAACACATTTAAAATATATTTGAATAAATTTCTTTATAAAAAAAATTTTAGAAATAGAAAAAAAAAAAAAGTGAATTAAATTTCTCTTATGAATTTAATTTATGCATTTTTTTATCTGTATGTAGATGCATTTTAACTTTTCTAAAAGTTTATATGCATAAATTGATTTTAATTTATAGACAAAGTTTATTATTTTAGAAATACTTATGAAGAAATTAATATAAATAAAATCTATGGTTTATTTGATAGTTTTTATATAAAAGTTTATTTATTATAAAAAATTCTTGACAGAATTAGAATGTTGACGGTTATTTTGGAAAGTTGAGTGACCAATTTTTTTCTTTTTTTGAAGAGGGCAATTGGAACAATTTAGCTCCACTCCTTAACGACACGACATTCTGAGCCTTTCGATGTTTTCTTACCTAGATTAATACTTTTTGTTATCAAGAATGAAATAAAAGGTGCAAGAAATAGGAGAAAACGAAATAGAAATGCTAAAGGATAAAAATAGAACAAAAAAATATAAGATAGTGAAAAAAAATTCTAATTGGTCGATTGAGTAAAGATGAAAGTGAGAAGAAAGAAAGAAACTGTAATTTTTTTATACGAATAAAAAAATGATTTATACCCAAAAGTGTGAACTTTTTACCCGATCAAAAATTATCTTCTTATAAAACTTATTTGATTTGTAAAACTTAATACATTAATATAAAAAATATTACAACTCCATTCAATTTCATGAACAAAATGATTTTGATTGATCTCACTAATAGAAATTTCTTTCCTTTATCTTTTATCAACCCATCCAAACAATAACACTTTTTTTTCTCATCTCTCTAATTTCAACATCCCTAATTCAGCACTGAAGTAAAAAAATTATTTCCTAGACTTACCATTATTCAAAAGTTGTATTTCTGAAAATTAATTATTTTTAATTTGAATTATTAAGTGATAAGATTTATTATGTACATTATATTATTTGTTACTATTCTCATTGACAAAAATGCTAAACCTAAAGATATGTTTATGAAATATTGTTAATCATTGTAGTCATATTACCTAGAGGTTAGAACTGGACATATGGATCAAGATCTGCAGAATTTGGCCCAAATGAATACGTGTATTTAAAGATCAAGCTCAAATAAGGGGTTGCCTGCGGCACCCCTATATTTTAAACCTGCACCCTATATATTTTAAATGACAACTTTGCCTTCTGGAAATAAATGGGGAGATGTGGGTGGTGGTTGGCGGTAGTTGCTATGCTTGGTGACTGTTGTGTTTGGTGGCTGATGGTGGTTCTGGTTGAGTTCAACGGTGGCTGTAGCAACGATTTTTGTAAGTATTTCTTTTCGTTTTGTACATCATTGTAATGTATAATCCAGTGACCTTGTAGGTTATACAATTTGAAATGTCAGAAGTTGAATTTTGATATTTCTAGAATCTAAAATATAAAATATATATTTTGAAACGTACAATCAGAATATATATATATATATATATATATATATATATATATATATATATTTAATTTTATGTGTTAAATGCTATTCTAAATTATATTCTGAGATATATTTAATTTTATTATTCATAAACTTCTTTTTTTCAAAAAATACATATCTTTCAAAGTATACAATCCAGTTTTGAAAACTATTACTTTTCAAGTTGTATATTTTAGAAATCAGAATTGTTTTTAAATTATATAAATCTAAAATATCTCAGAATAGTACAATTTGAAAATGAACATTCACACCCATATCTTGGAAAAGAAAAATTAAAACTCAATCAACTACTCATATTCAAGTTTAATGAATTTCACTTCAACTCCTCAAATAGTGTGTCAACATCTACCTTTTAACGCCTCCACCTCTATGAGCTCTACATAATCAAAAACCAACAATGGTATGCCTACTCCATTGCCATATAAAAGAATAATAAAAGAATAAGAGTGCTCTGAATTTTATGGGAGTGCATATGAAAAATATGTATGTGCAGAAAGGAATACCCCAAATTTTATATGTCTGATTGATATTAACCTTTGTTTTATGTTATCCTAAGTGTTAACATAAGCAAATTTTGTACCGGTTGTGCAATTCATTTGATTAGTTTCTACTTTTTCTACATGCACACAACAAAACATCTTGATATCATAACATGATGGTGACAATCTCTTTTAAGCTATACCCCTCTAACTAACTTTGTAACTTTTCTAGAGTTTCCTTTTGTAACATAGCCATTAAAATTAATCACCTTGTGTATTTATTCAAAAGAGGAATCAAATGTAAATAGGTCTAGCTCAATCAATGGGGATTCAAACTCTGAATCAATTGAATTTATTTTAAAATAATAATTATTATTGTTATTACTAAATATTATATGAATATGCATATTTTTGTATTAGCATATGAATTTGTCACTTTGACAATGGGATCAATGTATAAATTTCGGAGGTGCATAACATTAAAATTTAAAATAATTGTAACTTAAAATGAAAGGTGCATAACATTAAAATTTAAATAATTGTAACTTAAAATGAGAGGTGCAAGTGTCCATCTTTATCTCCAATTCCGTGGTGAGATACATGTATACATAATTTGATCCACAAAGAAATTTGGAACATGTATAAAGAAATTTATAAAAGCTAAATAAAATTATTCAAATCTTATTTGAAATTAACTATTTTAAAAGCTAAATAAATTTTCCTCATATACATTAAGAGAGACAATGATCATTGTTATCTGGCAAATTTAGAAACATAGAAACGAAATTATGTTAAAAATAGGAAGTATGACATCATATAGTATTTGTTAGGATATCATGTAATCTATATCTTGTTATTATTAGAGACAAGTAGAAGAATGTCCACTTTTTAAATTGGGTTATAGAGTCATTAATTTGTACGTAAATATTAAGATGAATAGAATTGGAAAATGTTGCAGAAACAGTGTAGTATTTTAAGATAGGTATTTAAGGTAGGAAGGTGTGTATTTTAGAATAAGTACATTTTTGAGATAGGTTTTGGTAATGTGAAGGATTTGCTTTACACATATTTTTTTTTTTGACATGTAAATAGGTTGTTTGTTTTGACATGCAAATATGTTGTTGTTACGATGTTTTGTGGATGCAGAGGTCAAACATGAAGTAGTAGTTAGTAAAGTAGGACACTATTGAACAACAAGATATCACATATGTGTCCTGCTTTGATTGGGAAAGATAAGAATTGTGTTTTTGACAAATGGAAAATGGTATTTACTGCTTCTTGATTATTTAATGTTAACTTTTAACATAATTCTTTTGTAAGGTGAATTGTATGTTACAATTTGTTAGGATGTATTTAGATTTATCTAATATTAAAACTCATCTCTGAAAATAATATTTTAAATTTTTGAACTTTTGTACAGAGAGTAACTTTATTATTTCCTATTAATATCGTTTTTTATTAACTTTATAAATAAGATGAGAACTAACAATATATTACATTAGACTTTGATTATAAATTCTAATTAAGATTAATTTCTAGAGGTGTTCCTCTATATAATTAGATGGTTATGAAAAAAACTATACTTTAGGTGATCTAGCACTGTTGAGCATCTAAAAAGTTATTGCCATCAAATTGAGGTTGAAGACAAAGTGGAGCCGTGTTTTGCACAACATTCTAATTAGTTTTTTATAATTATTAAAATTTATTTATTTATATATTTTGTTTTCTTTTTGTTTACAATTTTTTATTTTTATTTCTTAAATTTATAATTGCTTAAATATATTTTTAGTCTCTTAATTTGTCATAATTTTTTCTCTCTGAAAAATTCTATCCTAAAAAATACAATTATTTTTTTAGTCATCTAAAATAAAATTAGTCTGAAAAAATTAGGATTGTTACACATGTTGCAAACGAATGGCAGATTATCAACTATTACATGTGATTAATGAATTCATTGTAAAATAAAACATGTATAATTGGACATGTCAAATTTTTTTTTTACTTTTGATTTATTTTTATAATTTTTATTAAATCATGAATGTTCAACAAGAAAAAGAGTTACAGATTTGAACAATAAAATGAGTTGAATGAGTAAGAGACTACAAAAATAATCTTCTATATTGGGTGAATTGTATTCCCATATAGAGTTATGGATTTTGTTTTCTCTAAAAAAAAATGAGATTGGTCTGATGAGTGGGAAGTACACAAATCATCTTAATTTAAGAATTAAAAAGTAGCTATATAAAATTAAGAGGCTTAATTTAAGTCTTTTCTAATTTAGTCTAATTAACTTAAATATTCTTTATTTTACCTAAATATTCAAAGTATTTATTTATTTTTTATTTGCAAGTATTCCTGTAGATGTAACACTTACATGATCACATTTAAGTTTATTAAATATTAGATATTGGAGGATGAACTAAAAATTGAATATATAAAATAGAAAGATTAAATTTAAAAATACATAAAAAGTGAAATTATGTATGTGGCACAAAATTTTGTTTTTATAAACTGATATAAATTATGAAAATTAGTTTTTTCTTCATGCAGTTTATATTTATTATTTAGTACGATTAATTAATACTTGTTATTTCCAATAAATTGTGACTGGAAATCTAGGAGCTCTTTCATGGTATGAGTTTTTAATTACACTTCATTATATATAATTATGTTTAGTAAAGTTAATTTATATGTTGGTTCAAAACCTACAAGTTAAAGATAAAAATGGTTCAAAGACTGCTAAAATTAAAAAATATGGTTTTAAAGTTGAAATATTAACTACAAAATTGAAATTTTTAACCTGACCTATTATAGATATTCAGTAAAATTCTCTTAAAGGAAATATAAGTATACATTATCTAATGTTCACTTTTTAGTACCATGCATAAAAATATTTAAAAAAAAAAAAAATCATCAGTTACAACAGAACATGATATTGATATCTCTCAAGTTTGAGAAAAAAAAAATCTATAAAATGCATTTGAATTTCACTAACAATTTAAAACCTATTCTACCACTACCAAGGATGAGACCTTAACAAGTTGATTCAGAAAGCCTTTTAACAAACATAAACATTTGGAATTGTAAGGTTTAAATCCATAAATGATTTTATTTATATATCTATAATAAGCTTGAGCTGATAATCAATCAATTCATCATGCAGTATCTTTTAGGAAACAATGATATAAAATCTTTAAATAATTTTGAACTTATCTCTAATTACATAATTCCCTTTTGTTAAACATGGTTTTGAGATAGGATGGCTAGTCGTTTCTGCTGTGCTCTTTTGTTAAAGGGGAGTTAGACAACTTTATGAATATAAAACTAAGATTAATCTAAAGATTAGAGTAATCCAAATTCTTGATGTGACACTAATTCAACAAAATTAGGGTTCCATCAAGTGGAATAATCATCAATAGAACATATATTATTATATTATTAACTGCACGCTAAAACATGTATGTTCTGTGGTTTTTCTTGTGAAGAGTGATGACTGAAGAACAACCATTGGACCGCGGTGCTGCATTGATAGAAACATTTTCTGGTGGTTGCATTGTTAGAAACATTTTCTGCTAAGGTTATTAAAGTCACCTTTTGTCGTGTTGGATAAAAAAGCACAAACTGAGTCCAATCCCAGTTAGTGAAGTTTGAAACTGTGTGCTACCATTTTCACAAGATATTCTTCTTATGTGTGGTCATTATCATCTCACAAAAAATAATTCATTAAATAATTTCTTCATGCCATGTTTCACAGGTTTGAAATAGCATGCATGAGGTTGGTTTCAACTTTTTGAATGAACATAAAACCTAATGTTTTAATTTTGATTGAGACGTAGTCAACACATTCAAACCAAATAATTCCATGAATCATGTTACTATATTTAAAACATGCTTTTCTTAAAGATCTTGATTAAAATATGAAAATTTCTCATAAAAAAATTTAGACTAGTCTGAAAACAGTACAGATGAATGACTGTTAATTTAGAATCTCAATAAGTATTGCATGCGGAAAAGAAGAAATAGTGATGAATGAATCAGCACACCCATTAAGTTATGTTTTGAGTCAACAAACATGTCATACACATGTCTATGATTGCCATGAATCAGTTTAAGGTGATATCTTTGATTGATTAGTAAAACAGTTACATTTGAGTTCCTAACATTCAAGTTCAAGATTGTTAGAGAGAACATTTGAGAATTGATTTAATTTTCCATTAATATTTGGACTCTTTGTTCGGGTTTAAGATTATTTTTAAAGGTATATTATATGCAGATAAGTTATGTACATAATGTCTTCTGTCTAATATGCTTAGGTGGATTGGGGTTATCCTTAACTCTGATTATTTTATATCAATAATATAATCCTCTCTTGTATACATTATGCTTTTTTTTCATAAGCATTAGTCCTCTTGTTTATATATATATATATATATATATAT
>Ga0209489_108861_pt1 | contig 13201 bp, 6 predicted proteins | sample SiratrowhiteBW_FD_187527 | JGI IMG/M metagenome (GOLD analysis project Ga0209489, IMG submission 187527) | Root nodule microbial communities of legume samples collected from California, USA - Siratro white BW (SPAdes) (version 2) | ecosystem: Host-associated > Plants > Roots > Nodule | place: USA... | reverse complement strand
ATATATATATATATATATATATTAAATATATATATATATATATATATATATATATATATATATATATATATATAAGTAAAAAATAATATTTAAAAATGTTATAATTTTCTCCTCCATTCCACTTATAATAAGATGAGTCAAGATTTCCAGCCCACTTAGTCATTGTGGACTAGCTTCCCTATTTTATTTTTGGCAAATCAATTATAGTCCAATGACGGGTCGGGCAGCTAACTGATTTTATCAATTTTAACTTAATAAACCCAACTCACATGAGCTCGATGAAGCTCAATATTTATTAACTAGATTTGAAATATTACTTGGATTCAATTTTACTTGAGCTCACTTTATTTGTCCTTAAATAAACCTAACTTGACCTTATTTGAATCAAATTCCGGTCCCACATTATCTAATCAAATTAACATAGTTATTACTTATTACATTAACTTGAAATCAACTTCCACTACACTAATGTAAATTTTACCTAGGCAAACTTTACTTAAGTTTAATCAACATGAGTTTTAGAGTATATATATATATAAACGTGGTTCCAAGCACCGGTCCGTGTTATTTAAGTTCTACTCGTTAAAGGAATCCGTCCACAACTTATTGTATTGACTAAGGAAAATTTCATGTAGAATTACCGCAACGACCATGAAGAAACATTCCCAAGGAAGAAATGCATTATATTTGTAGCCTCTTATCCTAAACTAAGACACTTAATCTTTCCGTTTTGAGGCGTAACCTTTCTTTTACTTAAATAATCGTTGTCATTAATTCAAAGTTTATTCATGTATACTTAAATACTAGTTGATATTAATGTAATGAGTCAAACAAACACATTATACGAGTTAATAATAAAGTATCTATATTTATACACGCACTTGTATATACCATGAAAAGAAATGTCAGTGAATTGTTTTTGGGTGAACTTTTAAGTGGACATTCAGACATATATGGCAATATGCCATTGATACCAAATTTCAATATCGTTGCAGAATCCAAAAGCATGTTTCATAAAGTTAAAAAGATTGGAGAAAAAAATTTATGCGTGTTTTTTTTTTATGTAAGAGCGGAAACATCTAACCAAATCGCAGGTCGTTGTTACCATTTATGCTATCACACATTTTTTTTTATAAAATCTTTCTTATTTGTTTATGGTAATATTAAATGTGATTTATATTTTCAACACATTCAGTATATTAATCTTTTAATTAATATTTATTTATACTTATCAGCATTCAATTTTTTCCAAATAAATAAAATTTATTTCTTCAAAAGATCAAGAAATATGTATTTGATTTATTTGAGAAAAATGAGCAAATAATAATAAATTAAATTAAATTTATAAAATGAGAAAATTAAAAATATAAAAATCTTTAAAAAGTAAAATCGTTTTCATAAATATTTTAAAATCAGAAATGTAGACAAGTGTTACACACCCCTCATGTTCAAATATCTTAGATTACGTGCAAATTCTAATAAGGAGGAAGCAACAACAGGGGAAGTCGAAAGGTGGAATAATAACATCTTGGACTGGTGCTTCGAGTGCGAAAGAAGCTGGTTCCAATGGGAAACATCACAAATATCAGTATTTGTGCAAGAGATAATAAGAAATCCAATGAATAGAGAAAAGGAGAATGAATGGGGTTGGCAACATGATGAGATTGTTGAGGTGTACCCTATCAAATCTGCTTTACAGAAAACTGCACATAATTAGTGAAGGGGAAAATATAGAAGTGTATAATCAGATCTGGACAGTGCAGGATCTCCCATCAGCAGCAAAACATTGCACATGAAGAATAATCTTGAATAGAATAGCAACAAAGGAAAACTTGAAACGGAACAAATACATTGTGTGTTGTGTGTGAGGAGGAGTCAACTAGCCATTTGTTCTTCAATTGCAAAATAACAAATCAGGTATGACAAATGTGCATGGATGGGTAGGGCACAATAGAGTCTATCATAACCAACCCAAAATTTATTTCCAACAATTTAACCTATACCTAAATGGAAAAAGAAACATGATTTGGAGGTGTATGTTAATTACTGCAGTGTAGAGTATATGGAACCAAATAAATAGAATAGGCTGATGCAGAAGAGAAGTTCAGCAAAGCACAACTAAAAGTTTGGGCTTGACAGAAATATAAAAATACAAAAACAACATATTCATAGTGAGATCGGTGCCTTTGTCCAAATGAGAGTATAAAAACACTGATGAGATACTGAGAATAACATATTTCAGCATTATTCAGTCCCAAATTTTCGCCGTCAGAACTGCGAGAGAATCAAGTATATGTTCAAAGAGGAATCTGGTGTGACTAGTTGTGATCATTACAAGACGATTGGCAATGCTGCTGCAGAACAAGTACAGTAACAGCATAAGCAGATGCCCTTCTGAGCGTTTAGAATTGTTGAAATAGATCTTGGTATGGTAGGAAGGCTGGGTAGAGCTATGAATGGTCCGACCAACAATTAATAGGGGTAAATTCCAGAGTTCTATAAGGAAGTAGGAGATACTGCAGTAAGGTAGCACCTTCTACCTTTTATGTCTGTGGTTATCTGTAGCATGAAGGAGACCGCTGGGGATTCCTTATGGGATCTATTGAGAATTTGGTACAAGGCTACAGATTGTAGGGGCCAACACACTAATATAAGGTTCATCAAGGGTAGGCTATTTACTGCAATATGTTGGTGTTCCGCTCTGTGTTTTGAGACGCAGGTTGCCAGGATTTAATTCAGTTTTGTATGTATTTGCAGGTAAATTAAATGGATTTTTTTTAAGTAGTCACTTAGTTGGATGAAAATATGTCAGACTTTACCACAGAGTCCATAACTTAACTTGGAGGCAAAGTCTAACATACTTGTTTAAAGAATATTTTTTAGATCATTATTATATTAAAAAGGAAAACTTTATTTTGAAAACCACAATCTCTCGGGTACAATCAGATGTCAACCCGTTTACGTGATATAATTATATATTTAGATAAGGATAAAACACGGAACTTTTTTTAAAAAAATATTTAGAGTATTTTGTTATGAAAAGACATAATTGGATTTTAAATATCTAAATTTAAAATTTGAATCGTGATAGGAGTCCAGGGCACCCATTTGCATAAAGGAGATTTTGTGTGATAGTGGTTGCGGTGGCGAGCGATGGTGGGAGATCATCGACGATGACGAGCGACGGTGGTGAGAGAATCGACGGTGGTCGAGAATCGATGATGGTTGCGGTTTGTACAAAAATTTTGGCGACAGCAGCGACGATGATAGCAATAGTGAGATTCAAGATATCTGAGATTCTAACTCGCTGCCTCTCAAACCTTGATGGAATATGCTGAGTAGACAGCGTTCTAGATAAAAATCCAAACATATAAACTCTAAAAATGACTCTGAGATAAGTTTCACGCTTGAATGTTTTTTATACGTAATTTATCTTGATCACATCAATGTCACATAAGATTATAAAGTGAGAGTGTATAACACGTGGTTGTCAAAGTATAATACTGTTAAAAATTGTTATGGTTGATAAGTTATTATCTAATTTTAGACTATCGCATCAACTTCAATGCTAACCAATATATTTTTGAGAGAAGCATAATTTAACTACCTCACTAAAAATATATTCAATCACATCAGTTTAGAGAATTTAAAAATATTTCACAGTTAATAGTTTTAGGTATTAAAAGTGTACCCGATATCATAAGAAAATATTGTAAATTGCCATAAGTATAAAAAAATAATTGAAGCAATAACTGAATTAGTCCAGAAATAGATAACTATATCCACTTTGGACCACCCTACATTAGAGAGAATCCATATCCCTTAAGTTTTAAGAAATATTGAGCTACCAATGTTATAAAATTTATTACATGGAAAACATACCAGATATGCTATATATGTACGCAGACCTAAATACAGAAACGAAAGACAATTCGAGAGAAGTACAAAAGTAAATATGATTTTAAGAAAACGTATACATTACAGCATATAGTCAAAGAATGGACATAATGATGACAAAAGCCACCAAATTATTAAAATATAAAATAATGGTAAAGAAAAAAAAAATGGAAAATGAAAGGAAGAAATGAAATGTGTAGTCTAGTAATCGACGTCGCACTTGGTGGTCTGAAAGGAAGTTAGGGTGGTATTGTTAGCGAAGGGAACCCTGAGGTCACACTTGACCTTGGGTTTGAAGTCACCGGATATGAGATCCCCGAGTCTGTATCGAATCCTGAAGTAGAGCTTCACGTAGATGTCGTAAACGCCATCACTTTTGTCTTGGTTCAACTGAGAGATTTGCTCATTGTTTAGTGGCAGCACTTGGTGCCCTGAGAAAACAGCGCTCATGGGACTGCTGCTCTTCGTGTACTGCCGGAAGGAGTTCATGTGCGTTATGACGTCGTCATTCGAGAACCTGACATCCTCGTAGAATGCTAATGCCTCCACTTTGTCGTAGTAGATGTTGAGTTTTTTGTTGGGGTTGCGTGCGGTGAAGTTGAGGACCATGTTGTAGTGGAGGGTGTTGTTGGTGTCGTACTCGAATTGGGTTAGGTCGGCTTCCGTGACGTGGAATTTGAAGGAGCGGGGTTGAACAACCAGCCAGAATATGAGGATTGCGAGGCCAACGAGGACGATGAGTACAACCAGAATCTTCCACAAGATTCCAAAGAGGCAGCAGCAGCAGCTTCTTTGGCGTTGAGGGCGGTAGTGTGGTTGCTCCGCCGGGGGAATGGCGGGACCGTAATAAGCACCGTTCAAGTGGGGTTGCTTATCGGCCATGCTTGCTGAAAGCAGATTGATAAATGAATGAAGGAAGAGAAAATGTGTAGCTTGATGATGGAGAGGAAGAGGTAAATTATGAGAAGGAAATGGTGCTTGTAGGCATATATATAGAGAGAGGGAGAGAGGAAAAATATTTGAAGTTTCTATGGTTTTAACGCGGTTGTGATTATTCGTGTCCCTGACATTTATTTTGTACTCAAAAGGAAAGGAATGAATCAGCAGCGGATTGAATTGACCGGTGCAAAGTTTGATATTTTTGATTGATGGACCGCAACAAGAAACAGGAAGGAACATTCTGCAGAAGAAAGAAGTGTCTGCAACGCTACAACTTTATATTTATATTACTATTTTTTTTATTGATATTTCTTCTGGAAGTCATGAGAATAGTCATCTTGGAACCGTAGTACCATCCTAACACGTATTCTTTAATCGTGGAAAACAGTACGCGTTTACTATATTATTTTTAGTATTTACATTTATATATATATTTTATATATATTTATATATATATATATATATATATATATATATATATATATATATCTATATATGCTTGAATACTTCATAATAATAAATTTTCTCCTTTAGATAGATAATTTGTAAAGGATATATCTTCTAAATCTTGATATTACGTTTCAAAATACAGTTTTTTAATGTTTTAAAAAATATTAATTTAGTTTAAAGAGTTGTTTTAGTATTTAAACACAATTTTTATTTAATATAGAAACAATATTCATCAAAAATAAATACAAATGATGATAATATCTTATATATCAATAATAAAAAAAATTTATACAATATCACTGTTAATTTTAAAAATACAAAACTTAAGTATTGAAATTATGTCCTTGCCATATAATTGGAATAGCAATGTGGATGGCTGATATAAATAGTCCTCATGACTTTAACATCTAAATGTAATTTATAATAGGTTGTATTTCACATTTATATATTTTTTGTTACATTGTTAACAATTTGTCACACATATAAAAATGACTAACAGTAGATAGATGTAATCATGAAGACACATTATTTTGTCATCTCACCAATAGAGAGATATTTTTTTTGTTATGAGATTTTTATCAATCTTATAATTATTTGTGTTATGAAATTTTTATCAATCTCATAACTACTAACATTACACAGTGACAACAACATAGTGTTAAACATTATAACCTTAATTTGGAAATGAGAGATTCAAACTTTCTTAGCTTAGGTCCATGTGAGACAAATTTTAGTTCTCCTTTATTCTCATTCTCTTATATTCTATAAACAACGTGATTGACTTAACTTTGCAGCATGTGTATGAACAGGTCTCCTAAGAAATCCTACACTAACATCCCATGCTCTCCTATAATATATATGGTAGCAACACATCACTATCAATAACGACTTGTTTGCTATTCCTTTTATAGGTTAATACTATTAATCTTTATGTAGTTCGTCGTTGTAATAATTATCCACTTTTAGTCTTAGTTATATTCTTAATAATAATAATAAAATAGTCAATAATTTCAAATTGTAAATTATAAAATGTATTATGCATTCCAAAATACATTTCTGGATTTGAAAACCAAATTAAACACAAAACCAACAGAAAAAAAAAACTATAAATACTTACCTTTTCAAAGGTAATGCAACAATGACGGTGACCAATATAGTTCTGGCAGGCTCTTTATCACTCATGAAAGGAGGAAGAAAGATTGGAAATGAAAATGTAGGTTAAATATAAATATAAGGAAGACTAGTTTAGTCTTTTCACAAACAATATGGGGGTGCAGTTAAAATATATGGAGGTGCAGAATGCAGAGCACCTATGAATTGTCCTCTGGGCTTGGCAGAATAAGGGAGCCTTGTAATCACCGAATGGGGCCAAGATAATCCATTCGAGCCCAAGACAACAGCTTCAGGGCGGTGAAGACCAAATTAGAAAGGACTGCTTCTTCTTGCACCTCCACTAGTTCTTGGGACACCTCCAAATTTTCTGAAACGGACAAAAGTATCCTTACTTTTATACTATGAAGACCATTTTACCTTTATGTTCTAAATCTTTATAAGCCTTCTCCTTCGACCTCTACGACTGTCGTGCGCCACCTCCAAGCTCCCCACGGTTCTATTGTACAGTTTCGTTGCCAGTTTCATTATGTAATCGTTGAATAGCACTGTATTAGATAAGTATTTGAGATATGTATGATCTATTGAAAGATTTGTAAGATATTTAGAGGATTTTGCGATTTAAGATAGGTTTTTTCCGAATGTATTGTGCTGCGGAACGACTTATTTAGCAATGTCTATTCAAATCCGAATAGACGTTACAGAATGATCTATTCCGCAACATTTATCCGGATTCGGATGAATGTTGCAGAATAAGTTATTTCACATTATATTTCAATCTAAAAACTTACGGAATAGGTGTTCTGTAATTCAATCTTAACCCATCTACACTTATCTCGCACGACATTCCGCCGCTGCTACTCCACTGTACCGACGTCCTTTCATTCGTGCAAGCATCACCTTCACATCTCGTCTCCCACCTCCCCATGGTTCCTGTTTTATCATTTTTTTTACCTGAAAGATACCATGATAATTTCGTGGAGGGGCAGACTTGGTATTTTTTAAGTTTTGGAGATGTTCCAAGAACACTTGGAGGTGCAGGAATTTTTAGTTAACTTTTAAATTATTAAGGGATTAACATTTAGCGTTCTTTAACATTTATAGCTAGAAATGTTTTAATGAATATTAACAAAACTGTGAAATATTAACGTAAATAATTTATTTAAATAATATTTTTGTAATAACAAATGTGAGATTCAATATGACAATTCATGATTTTATAATATTTGATATTGAATTTCTTTATATGATATGAGATAGACAACTCACTGGATATTTAATATGGATAGGGATTTGAAGTTTTAATTATCAAGCAAACAAGTATACGAGTCATCTTGATAATTATAAGAATATATTTATTATATTTTGTTTAAATATTACACAATATGTCTAAAATTACTGTTGTCCTAACCCTAAACTTTATTGTTTAGTGTATATTTATGCGAGTAATCGTAAGATGTTATAAATTTATTATTTTTCATATATTAGTGGTATAACTTTTAAAATGTAATCCTTCTACAAATGAATAAACTCACTATTGATAGTAATTTATAATTAACTAAAAACATTTATAGGATCAACAATAAATATCTACAATTTGCTCTAATGAGTTGAGGTCTAATAGACAGAAGTTATAATTTTTCAATAGGATATACAAAATGTACGAACTAAATTAAATTATAGTAAAATTAAATTGAACATAAAAGTTAGTCTACTAAAACTAAATTAAATTTAAATTTAACAGTAATTATAAGAACGAATATTGCTCTTGTTTTCAAACAGTGTCACGTCATATTATTTATATAAATTTGTTTATTTCAAAATTAAAAAAGTTTAGTTATGACTGAAATAAATTTGCTTTTTCTTGAGTTGTTAAAGAATTGGAGACGAAATCATTAGAGTAGAACAACACCATCATCTAATTCAGAGTCATTTTCGAAAATATTTGGCATTTGTTTTTAGCCCCCATAAAGCGGAAAAATATATCTTCTTGAAGGGAACAGTGAAATACTAATATCAGATAAAGAAAGAAGCAATTGAGAGAGAGTTGAGATTTTAGTCAATTCAGCAACGTACGAGTCATGTGACAGAGACCATGTGATTGAATACTGTGTCCCGTTAGAAGCAAGCAAAATACAAATAATATACCAGTAAAACGTTCCTATGTATGGGGGTACTAAATTCATAGTGTATGAAACGTCGTGAGTCGTTATCAAAGTTGCATCCTATCACATGCACATGCTCACTGCCTTTGAATGTTGACGAATGAGAGAAGGTTCCTTTAATTTGTGCTACTTTGACGGTGCTCAATACCAAATCTGTTCAAACACTACTTCATGCGAAGCATGCATGTGTTCTGTTGAGCTGTCCAACTCCAACTCCTTCATTTTTCCATTACAATATGCATAAATCAACAACATAATTAATTAGACTCTATTAAGGAAAAACCCTTTCTTTCACCTCATTATAGTAGTAGCCCAGTTAGGTAAAGGGGACCGAAAAACGACAGCCACCATTACCGTTCCATGTGGAAATACCTTCCACTCACACTCCATAATTAACATCTAAACACAATTTACTTAGATAAATGCATATTCATGCTATTATATACTATTCCCTTCTCTGTATTTTTATTAGGGAAGAGGGGGAGGTGTTATCTAATAGAACACGCATCTAACGTTGATTCTGGGTTCAGGTATTTCCCCCTTGCAAATAAATCACTAAATTAAAAATGAAAAAGGAAAAGTGGCCCCTTGATTTCCGAATTATCATACTTCATTATTGATCCAATAATATACAGAATATGAGGCATATAATACAGATAATAAATTCACATGCATAGCCAAGAAAACAGAGGCCAAAAGCTCAGAGAATTCAACCCAAATAAAACGAGAATCATATGTGAATATCCTTGAAAGAATACGAAGGAGACACAACTTTTTCCTTTATCCAAACTGAAACAACATTTTAATTGATCTCAATCGGTTTTTGTTACAAATTGTAATTTCGCTTCATCTCCCTTACATATTTATCTCCGAGTGCGGTTTTATTGTGTAGCAAAATGTACAATTTCAATTACTGTAACAAAGACACACGCGTATGCCTAGAGACAAAAGGATCCAGTAATACAGAATAAATACGTAGGTAGAGGATAAGAAGAATACGCGTATAAAGAAAAGAGAAAGACTGTATATGGATAATAGACACTAAATATACCAAGGATCAGAGCAGAGGAAGAGAGAAACGGCGTTGACGTCAAACCCCCACGGTGCAGCGCTGAACCAGTTGATACTTAACGGCGTTATTGCTGAGAGCAATCCCGGTGCTTCGAGGGCCAAAGGTTATAAAAGCAGGGCACCTTACATAGAGGTTGTAGTGGCCGGAGGTAAAGGCACCTACCTTCCATCGGACTTTACCGTCAACTTTAACGACGACGAGGACGTTGCCGTTAGACTGGTCTTGACTGAGGCCAAGGAAGTTGTAGGGCGCGACGGGGACGTTGTTGCCGTAGACGAACGGGGACCAGACGTCTTCTTCCTTGTGGCCTTGGTAGGAGGGAGGGATTGAGGTTCGGTACGTGACTTGCTGGTTCCGGTAGGTGACGTAGGCGCTGAGACGGTCGTAGTAGATGCCGATTTTGTCGTTGGGGTTGCGCGAGGACAGCGTCACCTGAAAGCTTGAGGTGAGGAGGTTGGGGACGGTGGCGTTGAAGCCGAAAACGGTGACGTCTTGGAGGATGAAGGTTGGCTTTGTGGGTTTGAGAATCGCCCAGATTATGAGAACTGTGAGCAACACTATGAAGGCGAAGATGACTATGCCCCAGAATATGCGTTTGAAGAGCTTGTGTTTCTTTCCCTTGTGGTGGTGGCACTCCTTCACCGACATCTTTTCTGTAGTTGTTGAAGGTGGAGATAAGTGAGAGTAGGTTCCGTGAGGAAATGATGAGAAGATAGAAGTGAGAGGGGTTGGAAGTTTGTTACTTTAAGGTGTTAATTTATTTATAAATAAACATTAGTGATGAGTTTGAAATGATATGGTAGGTGGTATTACATGATAGAGGATTATTATATTGGCTCACTGTTAATGGTTGAGGTTAATTAATTTGCCACCTAGACATCATGTAATTTCTAGGAAGTCAGCGGGAGATTGATATTTTTTTTTTTCATTCTTTATATTTTCATTAGAAGTTGCCCAGTACTAAATAAATGTCAAGTCATTTTAACACGGGTTCTGTTCAACCTTAAATGTCATTGGTTCCTTATATCCGAACCGTTATTTTCCCCTAAAGCAAATTGTCCGCGGCTTGGTTACATATGATGGAACACATGATTTTTCCAGATTCTTCTGTAACCTTAACTTAAAGCTCGTATACTGCTACTGTGACTTAGTTATGGACGGCCTTATGGATTGGTGAGAAATATTATTGTAATACAGTCTTTTAAATCTATTTTTGAATATGGATTCAATTTTTTGAAAGTGTGTTAAAAAGACTCTTTTCAAGATAGTTTAGAAAGGGAGAATTAACAAATTTTGCATTGAAAGGGACTCCTGGCCTCCTTTGTCCTGTTAGCCCGATGGGGGTGCGTTCTTTATCCCACCCTTACCATGACATTGTTCGGTCCATCCCACCCTTACCATGACATTGTTCGGTCCATAGAAACGGTATGCCAAAATAATTAGGAAATTATGATCATTCATGGCCTACAAGAAAGGAATCAGAATATTGCTGACTTGTTAACCAGTTATTTTCACACAATGTTTTAGAATTGCCACTCAATAAATGCATGTGGCTCCCTCTGTTTGTGACTTGGTTCTTGGTGTGTATCATTTCTTATTTCCCCAGTAGAGTGCTGGAGCATTACAGATAAGCCTATTTACTAAAATTATGAGTACTGAAATAGGTAAATTTTAACTATGTAGCTCGTCATGAAGCATATTCTATTCAAATCAAGGCCAAAAATACAAGTCAGAATTTATATGTAAATTGAGAAACTAACATACTTTGATGAGCAAGTGCAATTATTTATGTATATAATAGCCAAGAATGGTCCAACAATACTCAAGCTAACTAAATGAAAGAGAAACCACCTATCTCTATTCCTAGAATTAGATAACAGGAATTATACCATATCAGTCCTCAATTTATTGAAACTCAACCCATAACATTTGTGTCTTTTTCCACCAAAATGCTTTAGAGTAAGGTGTTTTGTACCTTGTGCAAATGATTCCTTGGTTACCTCGGTATTAATTGGTTCATTCATATCTAATAAGAGAGAATGAGGAATTGTAAATAGTTAAATAGTTTTGTTTTTTCCACTAGACTTTTGAACTTATCAGAAGATGAGTCCTCTCATAGACTTAAGGAGAAGAAATATTTGTTTTTGAATTTTTTTTCCTCCTAATAATTCTATTTCAGATCACTAAAATAACATCTTTAAATTAATCACTAAAGAAATAATTATTTTGTTTTCTTTGTAAATTGTCTTTCTATTTCTATTATTTGCTCTTGTTAAAAAATAAGACTCTTTCAATAATATTCACATGTCATATTTTCTTCTCAAATTAATATATCATTAAAATATATGGGTAGGCACTACACCATACAATACATAAAGTGCAAATACCCAACAGTTCAGTGATCATATTTAGTAAGTCAACAAAGGATGCTTTAACATTTGGTAAAATAATTAAAGTAGAGACAAAGAAGTCATTAACCATGTTCTCTAGAATATTTATAGTCTGAAGTATTTATTCAACAAATTAAAAAGGTTAATTGAACCATCCAACCTTAAAAAAAACTACAACTATGTCAGATTAAATCAACACCTTTCAGTAATAGACTGACAATTATATCATTACTATCATTCATGAATATCATTTGACACAATTGAATTACCAAAGAATTATTTTTTAAACAAGAATTGATATTACTTTCATTCTCCTTTTGATGTATGATGATGTTGAAAGAAAAATCAGGAAAGCTGATGATGGTCTGATCTGGTTCATGTCCTATATATGGATGTTTCCTGCAACACGTTATAGAAGGACCCACTTGTCATGACACAAATGCTCCCAGCTCAGCCACACCGACCATCCTTTGCTTCTTCTTAATGAGTTTTCACAATATACTTGGTACCGCCAGGGCCTGAGCAAAGCCATAAAGCCTTTTATAGCTTAATGAAGCCATGCCTTTGCATTTTTATTAAAAGAAAACTCTCTTTTTTGTATAGTGGGGTGAACACAAGTTTCTACCTCTTTATGAACAGTGACTAAATCAAGAAAGATGTGTGTTACTAAATAAATAGATATAATAGTTATACAGTTTTGTACATTTTTGTTATATTGTATTATAAATAGTTTCTGTAAATTATATTTTACTCATCTTTTAATAAACACATTTTTTTCTTTTTCAAATATCTGATAAGATGTCAAACCAGAAAATAAAATAGTTCTGCTGTCTTCAAAGTAAAGATCAGGTGTAGGGTACCATTCCAATGTTTCAACTGTTGATCAAGAAGAATAATAAATTAAGAACGGAAATAATTTATTAGCTAAGTTTTTTTTTATCTTTTATTTTATTTATAAGTTTCATTTTCCTCATCTATTTAGAAAAATATTTTTTATTTTCTAGAAAATTATTTTTATCCATAATTTTAAAATTTTAGCCTGTACAATTCTGGTATCGTTGTTATTATTATTTTTTTTTTTAAGATGTAATTTTGAACAATTTTCAATTGTTCAAGATGAGAAGCTTACTTGACCTATAAAACTCAATTGAAGTTCAAAATAAAAGCAGTTATATATA
>Ga0209489_108859_pt1 | contig 13203 bp, 8 predicted proteins | sample SiratrowhiteBW_FD_187527 | JGI IMG/M metagenome (GOLD analysis project Ga0209489, IMG submission 187527) | Root nodule microbial communities of legume samples collected from California, USA - Siratro white BW (SPAdes) (version 2) | ecosystem: Host-associated > Plants > Roots > Nodule | place: USA... | reverse complement strand
ATTCCATCAGATAAATAATAAATTAATAAAGAAAAAAGGTTTCCTTGACTAACCAGAAAACCTGGGTATTCAAAAAGACACTAAAGAGAAATGGAGAGAGCATTTTCAATAGATGAATTTTTTTTCATTTTTTCAAACAAAAGTATAAAAGGAAAGAAAAAAAAAAAAAAAAAAAAAAAAAAAAAAAAAAACAAGACAGAATCTCTAAGAAGCCAAAAAAATTAATCTGATAAAAAATTATATTTCAGAAAAATTATTAAAAAATAAAAACGAAAAAGGAGTTCTTGTTAAGAAATAACAATATTCGGGTTTACAAACAATTAACGCAAGGAGTGCCTAATGAGTAACCACTTTAAGTGCCTAATGAGTAACCACTTTAAGTGCCTAATGAGTAACTACTAAAGTGCCTAATTTTTTCTAAATAAAAAAATATAAAAACAATTCACTAATAGTGATTTTCTCATTTTTTAAGGGGAGGCAATATTTTATTTGAAAGACAAGGAAAGAGGCAAACATAATATGATGGCAGAGTAATGCCAGGGCCTTTACAAAATATTTCATAATTGCATTTTGTGTGGGATAAAAATATGAGGCAGATAATATATTTGGCAGATATTTGATAAAAATATGTTTTGCAGGAAGAGAAAAACACAGAAAAGGATGGAAAAATTTAAAAATAACACCTACCCTGTGGAAAATAAAAACAAGTCTGCTCATAATCGATGACAATATATAAAAGCAGAAAACAAAAGGAACAGCAGAGACTTACATATTACAAAAAATATAAATATGAGGACAACAGAAACAAAGCATCGATCACGCACTACTCTCCACCTGATGCACTTCTGGTGGTCACGTTTCTTTTTGTTCTGATCCGTAATAGCCCCACACCAGCCACATTTGAAAACAGAGGCACATGATGGAAGCAAAACACGCAGTCCACAACCCCAGCATATTGTCTCATAATTCTCAGTAACCTCAGTTACATATTGCTCCTATATGTGACTTACATGAGCAACCAAGGAAGCTACAAAATTTTCAAACTGTAGAAGAAAAAAAAAAGGCAAGCAATAACAGCCATGAAGTCATCTATTTACTAAATGACTGAGACTGAGAAATCATAAGGGCTAACAATATTGATGTCCAAAATCATATGATTTCCAGAGAAGTTAGAAACTCCAATTACAAGTACGCGAAACAAAAACAAAAATATAAGTATACATTACTCTTTTTCCCAATGTTAAAGATTCACAATTTTTGTCTGATAAATAATAATAATGATAATACATTAAGGAGCTCCAACTTAACTGCTAAAGGAATTAATTACCCACACATAAGCAAACTCAAATACCCAGTTTCAGATATTTTCTTCACATCTAATATATGTGTGCTTTCCATTTGGGGGTAGAGGATTTGATTATAAGCATGGCACAATATTTGAAATTAAAGGGTTAAGTCTCATATGCAAACTTGCATCCATCCTGATTTAGGGAATTTTCTAAGAATCAATGATATAGTTGTGCTAGGATGTGCGTCATTGTCATAACACGCCCTTGTCTTAACAATGTGTCTCTGTCTCAACATTTTCTAGTAGGGAAAAAACGGCATTTTCTTAAAACCTATCTCTCACAGCTTCCACAAAAAGAACTGTTTTTCCTCTCCCCAAAATAAGCTAATTGAAACACCCAAGGTATGACAGATTGATATCTCCTTCAGTTTAACATTGTGTCATTTCATAGATAAGGATTCATTAAATGTCCTGCAAAGTTGAACATGTTGTGTACTAGAAAACTTGGAATGGAAAAATAACACTTTCCACTGGTTTTATACAACAAAAACAGGTTTTGTTATAAAGTCAATATGATGAACTCATTCTGGAATGAAACCAAACCTTTCTATACAATCCCATTCTATTTTAAGTTCCCTACTCTTTACCTTCTTTACCAACCACACCCACAACAATTCACATCACAAAAAGGGCAATAAACTAACATTTTACTCCCTGCTCCAGAGGGGCAATTTCCTATTGATCATGTGTCATTCCTTTTCTTGGTATTCTCAAAATCTCCTCACTCAAAATCAAAAAGCAATTTTGTGACAAAAGCAATTTAACATTTGATTTTCTGCTCAATTCAACAAATACAGTTGCAAGAGTACAACATCAAATAGCACAACTCCCACTAAAGTAATTAAAAGAATAATAACATAAAAAAGCATGATAAACATGATTTCTTGTTTTTTCCCTTCCATAATATTAGTCAATTAAACCCACTCCAAGAGATTAAACGCAGGGCACTATCTATGTAACGAAAAAAATACATCTTGGGTTCGGGGTTATAGTCTGAATACACAGTGAGACACATATATAACGGAAATAATGGTTTGATTTAACAATTGATCCAAGACGCGATGATAATCGACAAACTAATGAAGACAAATAAGAGAATCTAAATAAACAAATTTAAGAGAAAAATATCGAAAGAAGAAAAGGGGTATGATTTGGAACCAACCTGGGTCGAAGAAGAAGAATCCATAACAGTGTAAGAATTGGGAGCTAAGTTCGAACTCGAACAAACTTGACGAAGGGGTTTTCAATTTTGTTTTTCATCTCAATAAATCGAACGTGACGATGACGCGTTTCAAACCAATGAGGCTCGGTTCACCTTTTCCCACACTAGCCACAACCGGTTCAGTTCAAAACCATTATTCCCAAATTAGCGTGTAACTCGAGAGCATTTCTTTTTGCAACCCATGATTTTCATGTACACCTGTATAAATTTCAATGTTCCAGTTTTACCCTTGTTGTATTATATGTCAAAGTTGTTGTGTTCGGTGGTTTTTATAGGGCCGGAAGGTTCTCTCTCAATCGAGTGAGATCTGATTTCATTTATCAGAGTTGTCAGTTTTTTTTCTTTTTAGATTTCTTTTTAGATTTCGTTTGTATAGATTTTGGTTTAAGACGAAGAGTGGATGATGTATCTACAAAAGTACTCTAATGCTGAAGTTAGAATATAAATATCGAAGCGGTAGTCATAGAGATTAGATTATGTATTTTTCTTCATGTATTTCTTATATTATTTATAGATGTGAACTAATACGGTTTTGATGTGATTGGATGAGGTTCAGAAGAACAATAACTTTTGCATACTGTCGATGATTGTCTAACAATGTTTAGATAATTTAATAATATAATATACCAGTGGCTAAGAAACATTCAGACTTAAGTTTCCTTACACACTAGTAACATTGTATGGTGTTTATTATTAAGATGTAGAGTAAAAATTGGTAAGAGTGTGATGAAATAAAGATAGGGAAGCTTAGGTAGGTGAGTTCCTGCATTTCATTTTGAAGTTTCCTTAATTTATGGGTTGAAGTTTTTTCCAAATTGTGCAATTGGTAGAACTCATATTGCAAAATCCATAATCTTAATTAAAAATAAAAATTGACTTTGAGATTGTACAATTTAAAAGTAAAAGATGTATTCTAAATTATATAAACCATAAATTAAATATTTACTTTTGAATAGTACAATCCACACTACAATTTAGAAATTATAATTATATTTTTCAAATTATACAATCCAACGTACAATCAAATTATATAAATTAAAATATAAATTTAACTTCTGAATGACACAATCTATAAGTCAAATTTGTGTTGTTTTTTTTTCTTAGTTCATACTTAAGCAATTTATATGCACTACATTATCAAGTATTACATTCATTTATAATCACTTTAACCATTACTTTACTAATGATTTTTTTGACAAAAATAGAATTCAAATTTTTGAGTAAAAATATCTTAGGTGAAGTTGATAAAGGTGTCTCATGTGGATGAATTGTCTATATTTGGAAATTTGAGACATAGAAGATAAATTGGTTGAAGGAAATTGTGTTAAATCTTTTACAATGAATAAGGTAAGTAAAATTTATTATTTTTTATGTAAAAAATATGATACAATATATACATTTTATGTTATAATGTATTTGTGTAGATATTTGGAACTAGAGATAATTACTTGAATGGATTTATAAGGCAACATTTAGACATGGATTGTAATTATGATATTGAAGTTTTGATAAAATAAATGGACAATAAAGAAGAAAGAAAGAAATATGTATTGTTAGGAACAATGACCATTTTAATTATAAGATAAACCAGTATGCAATGGTGGAACATGGACTATGAAGGTAATATGTGAGAGTTATAATCAAGAGTTGATTGATATATTAGTAAGTCATTTATCTGTTGGTGGATTAAAACCTAGTGATCATTCTATGATCATTAACACTACTAAAAGTTTAATGAAATTGACAAACATTTCACTTACTTTAAAAAAGAACAATATAAACTATGTGATCACTATAAAGCAAGTAAATAATGTCATGTACACATATAGGAGATCACAAAGAGGATTGAGAACTCAAACTTAATAGTTAATAATGTTGCTAGAGCATGACATGTATATTTTATGGAAGTATGTTTAATAAGTCCTCACAAGTTATTACAAAATTCTTTTAAAGATAATTTAATTTAGTGAAATTACTGAATACATTTAGTAAGATATTATTAATAGACAACACATACAAATCAATAGATTTAGAATATATTTTAGTTGATATAATTGGTGTCACGTTTATAATGTTAACTTTCTTTATGACTTTTGTATTGTTAGCACATAAATGAGAAAACAATTTTATTTAAACTCTTAATACTTATAAGATTATTTTAACATAATAGATATTTTGCATTAATAAATGTAATTATCATTTAGAAGTTTTTTTTTTAATTTATCTACTGACTATTACATACAGATAAAAATTCATCAATAAAATTTGCATTATTTATTAGATATTATCATTAATATTTTTTTTTATAAAAGGCTCATGTTATTATAATTAATATTGTTAATATTATTATTGTTGTTATTAAACTATTTATTAATATTATTAATACTAGTTTTGTATTGTAAAAAAAAGTTAGAATCCGTGAAATATAATTGCTTTGAAACAAAATTGTATTTAACTTAATTTTATAATTCTTCTTTACAATTTTTTTCATTCACCATAGTGGTAAATTTTCCTCTTTACCTCTATAGTTTATTTCCCTTTTCTTAAATTGTATAATAAACAAATTTTACTTTTATTCATACAAAATATTTATCTTCATTTTCATCCTTTAAAATCTTTAAACAACATTTTTGTCCCTAATATTTTTTTAAGTAAATAAATAACGTTTACTAGAGATCTTAAAATACATTTAGGCATATCTTATGCGAACATTTGACCAGAATCACTTCTGGATGATACTTAAGATAATTACTAACTTTCAAAAAATCATATGTATATAAAAAATGCCATATTGTATTAGAAATCAAAACAATGATTTCAAAAATTTAGGACTGAAAATAAGTTTTAGAGACTAAAACCAAAGTTCCTTCATTTAACAGCATCTAAAAAATCTGAAGTATTAAACTTTTACTGCTTACTGTATGAAAAATATTTTACAAACCATCCCATTAACATAAATTAATCACTAGATTCAACTTTAGCCTCAAACTTAAATTCCAAGAAAAATAATAATATTTATTTTGATAATTTTAAACAAATTAGAGGTGTTGTATTCTAACATGTTATTATATGCTCAAGATTTTTTGTTTACATTTACAAAATCTTCCATTGATAGTCAAAACAGCATGATAAAGATCATGGAATCTAATTTTGTCTTTCGTAAAAAAGTCTTCTCCATTCCCAAATCAAATCCTAGCAATATGAGCAGTGTCAAAAAGATTATTATTGAAAAGAAGATTGATACTTTGACAATCATATGTATAAATTTCAACCACTTAATAATTAAATAAATTATTATTTTATGATGATATAATATTTTATTTTAAAAGGTAGTTTTTATTTTATTATGATATAATATTGTATTTTAAAAGGTAGTTGTAAAGTATATATGTTAAAAATAACAGTGTCAAAAGATTATTATTGTTTTAGAAATTGATTGAAATATAATAGATATTTTTTATTGTAGAGTGTAGTTAGTGACACCTAATTACTTTCATTAAACATGTAAATAGGTATCAAGTATAAAGACATCATAAACAAAAATAATAACTTCACACTTTCATAGATATAAAAAAAAAAAATCTGTTTAGAGCTAAGAATGAAAACAATAATGTACAACTACAAACCTAGCCTAAAAAAATTATTCACTAGAGTGAAATTGCATACTAAGAAATCCAACCAAAAATACAATATATGAACTTCAAATGAACATCATAGTCCAACCAAAGCAGCATCAACTACCATTCAAGAATGTGTCAACCCTCTTATTCACAGCACTAGACAAGAACTTCATGCAAATTGGTGGGTTAACTCCAGCAAGTGACAGTATAGCAGCAGGAACACTCCACAAAGAATCACCACAGATAAGTCCAGATGCCAAAGCAGGACCATAATCTTTTGCCTTCTGTTTGTTCCTTTTCCCCCACAGAAACAGAATCAAGCTCCCAATGCACATGTCAATAGCAAAGTACCCTCCAAGATAGAATGGGATGGCCAAAGCCATAGGATTAGGAACAAACCTATGTAACTTATACTTGGTCTCATAACGTAGCAACAAATCATGCACTATGTTAATAAGCATAGCCGAGAAGAAGAATATGATAGCTAGTTGGAGACAATGTTTTGGAAGTGAAGAGAAACCCTTTGCTCCTAGAAGGGCCATTCCTCGGTACACTTCTCCAAAGGGTGCAGGGTAAGAGCCTTGAGGGTCACCAAGAGTGTAGGCCTTGTGGAAGAACCAAAACATCAAAGGGGACACAAGACACCCTGTGGCAGTACCTAGAACTTGGCTCACAAACATGGCCCTAGGAGATGCAAGGGTGAGGTAACCGGTTTTGAAGTCTTGCATCAGATCAGAAGCTGTGGAAACAATGCTCATCATCACACCACATGATGCAAGGCCTGCAATAATGCCTCCATTCTCAAGGCCAACCCATGAACTGAATATTATGATGGCCACTTTGCCATAGTTTGATGCCAAAGACCAATCAGTGAGGCCACATCCATAGGCATTGCAGAAGGCCAGAATGGGAGCAATGAGGTAAGTGATTAGTACATGATACCATTTCAGTTGAGGGAATATGTGTGACACTGTTATGATGGAAATAACTGCAAGGACAATGTAACCACTGAAAGCAACCCAAGAGGGAATCTGATCTTTCAAGAAATACTCAGTGCGACGTTGATTATCAAGATCACCACTTGTGTTTTGACCAGCATCTTGAGGGTTTACAGAGGATGACCCTTGTTTCTGAAGGTATTGGGAGATGAGACTACAGGCAACTCTCAGTAGCATGATGATGCAGTGATAGAGACCATCACCGAGCATTAGAGCAATTGCTGTGAAGATCTGATCATGGATTTTTCATATGATTAGTACCACATACATAAACACAATTTGAAGTATTGTAAACAAATTTTAATTTCAAAATGGCATGCATAAAACATTATGAATAATAAAAGTTGCTAAGTGGATATGTGTACCCTATATCCTTGGACACCGCTCAGACTGCTAGTAGGTAGATCTGCACTATACCAGATTCCTTTCTTGTGCTCAATCCAAGGCCACAGAATACCCCATGAGATTATAGCTCCAAGAAGCAATGATGCATTTATCACATAAGGGCAAATCATTCCAACTCCAACATAGGTAGGTGAGAAATCAAAGTAGAACCTACAGATATTGTAATTTGATTATTGTCATTATCAATTAAATACTATACAGTCATAGGGAGGTAAAGGAGTTTCGGGAAACATATGTAGCATTTGGAAATTGGATGTAAGATGCATATGCTTACATTTTACTGTAAGCTTTGAGACCAAATGTGGGAAAACTGCTGAATCCACAATCATCTCCTGCAGTGAAAAACCACTGGAAAAAGCCAAAGAGAAAGCTTCCAAAGAAGCTTTTGAAGAGCATAGTAACTTGTTTCCTGTTTACACAAGAAGGATAATAAGGTTAAGTTTGTCACAGATTTTAAACAATATCAGTTTATCCATTTGTGCGTATGAATTGCATTAATACTTACTTTGCTAGCTTTGCTCCTTTTGGAGTGTGCAAGCTATTGACAAGAAGAGCTGTGGCAGTTCCACTGGGGTATGTCAGTTTGTACTTCAAAATCATCAGCTGTTAAATGGCAATTTAAATTTTTTAAGTTCAACAAACTGCAATCAAATTTACATCAACGGATATGAATCTGCAGAATAATGTTTTGCTACCAACCTTTCTTAAAGGCACAATAGAGAAGAGGCCAACAAAGCTAACAACAAAGAGAAAACCAACCATCCAACCAAGGGAGAGGCCTTTTGTATTGATTGGTGTGTTTCCACCATTAAGTTGGGCAGCAATGTATGGACTCATCCCAAGTAGATAACTTCCCATGCCACCTATTCACAAGACAGATCAAATTTCATGTAACAAACAAAACAATGAATACTATGTATAGCTGAAAGTTAACATAGTATTCATCAAAATTCAAGGTGAATTCTTTAAGAACAACAACAAAAAATCATGCAAATTTCATCTACGAGATCTTCTAACAGGATATCAAAAAGTGGACTTTAAGCGTAAGTCAACCATACAAAACCAGCTTATAAAGTGAGGTTTATACCCAATTTTATAAATTATTGAAACATCTCATCTCTAGTCGACGTGGGATCTCCAACACACCTTCTCACACTGAGACTCCTCAACTCGAACATGAACTTAGCCCAATACCAGGTGGTCCGATAGATCTAACAATTTTGTTAGGATAGACTCTTATGTCATATCAAAAATTGGACTTTAAACCTAACTCAACCTTATAAAACTGACTTCTAAAATGAGTTTTGCACCTACTTAATAAATTATTAAAAGTTCTATCAATGTAGACATACTGAAAGTAAATTTGACTTGTTTTAATCTATTACCCCGAAGCCAAAATGAAGAATAAACAGTTTCATTGCATGTTGAATATGTGTATATAGATTTATCTAGTCTTGTTTTTTTTTTTTTATCAATGGCTAAGAAATCAAAAAGAACCTTTTTTTGTTGAAAATCATGTGAGAACATATTAAAGAGAGTTATAGAAGAATAATCAGTACCCTTGGATACAAGTGAGAATTTTCTACAATGGTTCTCATGTATTTTGTAATGACATGCATGTAGTTCTATCTTACTTACGTAGTAAAAAATATATGACAAAAAGGGCGAAAAAAGAAATAAAACTCACTGCTGAATGCAATTCCAGATGATGCAACAACAAAGGTCTGAATGACAGTGTTCTCTTGACGTGTGAAAGGCTCTCTTAGAAGGCCACAATTGTTGAGGAGTGTGGTGTAGGACTTGATCAATGCAAACCCTAACAAGCCTGCAGCTACATTGAGGGATGGAATGATCCCTGTGGTGAAGTTGAGTTTGCACACAATGAAGTTGAAAACGAGACTGAGGACAACGCTTGTGACAACTGCTCTCACTGTGATTTGTTTTGTCCATGGTGGCACCCTTGTATTCCTAAATGCTTCTTCACCCTTCACGTTACCCTCTTCTTCCATGTTCAAATCAAAGCTCGCTTCTTCTCACCTTCCAAAGTTCTTTCACTCTCTCCTTCTCAATGAAAACCTGAAGATGCAGTTCTAAGCACTGGTTTGAGTATCTTGTTTCTTCTGTGTGTTGTTTAACAGAGAGAGTTCGAGCATAGAACATATTTAGTTTTGAAATATCAAAAGATATAATAAAGAATACAAGATTAACAAAATCTTTCGGTTATTTATTTTGAAAATCTTTATTTATCTATTAGTGTGAATGATAGAAAATATTTAATTTCCAACTACCTACATATTTAATTTGATAAGATATATTATATGAAATTAATTTAAAGCAAATTTTTCTGCAAGATTTTAACGTTGATAATAATAATAAAATAAATATTTAAAGTATTTTAAAATGGTAATTCAAATTTATATAAGTTCACTGATATAATATATAAAAACTGATAAAAAAATATGATATTAATAATTTGTTTTAATTTATATCTTCTAAATAAAGTAAATTATAAACACATTTTTTAAAAATTTTGTGAGATTGTGAAAAAAATTTAATTGTTTCATAAGCTTACAGTATCTTTATATATATCAAATATTACCAACAACTAATTTATAATAACAATATTATAAAAACTAAATAGTTTTCAGTACTGAAATATGTGATTGTTTAAAATGATGGTAAATATTATAAAACAAAATAATTCTCACCGAAGACAATTTCTATTTACACATCAAATACCATCATGTCTAGATCAGATATAAATTATCTATCTATTAAAAGTTACTGCAGAGTCTCAACTATTGCCTCAAATTATTTTTATTCTAATTATAGATTACCCATATTAAATATAAAAATATATTTAAATAAATTTACTAAATTTATAAATTAATATAAAATTTTAACTCATTAAAATAAAATACCATAGCAGAAAAATAAAAGAAAATATAAACACAGAGACTATTAAGCAATAGGTTTCGGCTAACATTTATTAATTTGATTCATATTTACTATTTCTTCTATAATTAGTTACTCTCATATCCATAAAAAATATTAATATACTTCACTTTTATATATATATATATATATATATATATATATATATATATATATATATATATATCATTTTAATAATATTAGATGCTATTAAATCTTATCTAATCTGAATTTTTATAAAGTAATTTAGTTAGATAAATTAAAATATGAGTTTTGAATTAGTATATTAAAATACTGCAATTTGAAATTCACTAAAAAATAAAAATTTAAATTTACAATCTTTCTGAAGAAATAGGACACTCTCAACACACTCTCTCTTATTCTGCTCTCTCCGAGTTAATTCTCATCAGGTTTTTCCATTCTTTTAGTTTGTTATACAATTTCTTTAATGTCATGAATTAGGGTTTTGTTTCTCATTTCATTATTGCTTCATATTATAATTTTGCTTTGGCTGTGTTTAAGTTTGTGGTGTCTATGAGCAATTATGCATCATTTTCCATATTTTAGGTTATTCCTTGTATGAGTTATGCTGAAGATAATTCTACTGCAAATTTAATTGAAAATTTCGCAAGCAAATTAAATTGCTTATATAAAGGTTGATTGAAATCATTGAATGAAAGGATAATTGGTTCCTGCGATACCTTGGAGTTTTTTTTTTTTTTTTTTTTTTTTTTGTCAAAATTGTTGTGTAATTGTGAGTATTTAGAAGACTGGAATAGAGAGCTTTTTTGTTTAACAGAGAGATTTGGAGCATAATAAATATTTAGTTTTGAAATATCAAAAGATAACAAAGAATACAAGATTAACAAAATCTTTCAGTTAGCTATTTTGAAAATCTTTATTTATTTTTTAGTCTAAATAATTTTCAACTACCTACATATTTAATTTTATGAGACAAAAGATATGAAATTGATTTAATTTTATATGAAATTTTATAAGAATAATAAAAATAAATTTTTGAAGTATTTTAAAATGATAATTCAAATTTATATAAATTATTCACCTGATATAATATATAAAAATTAATAAAATATGATAATAACAATAATTTGTTTTAATTTATATCTTCTAAATAAAGTAAGTTATATTCATATTCTTTAAAAGTTTTGTGATTTCAATTGTTTCGAAAATTTAGAACATCTTTCAAGATGATAATGCATAATGTAATCATGGATATAAATTATCAATTTATTAAAAATTATTGTACAGTTCTAACTATTGTTCTCACATTATTTTTATTCTAACTAAAAATTACACATATGAAAATAAAAATAATAATATAAAAATTTAAAATTTAATATAAACTTTTAACTCATTAAAATAAAATACCATAATAAGAAAATAAAGGAAAATATAAACACAGAGAAGAATTAAGAAATAGGTTTCCGCTAACATATATCAATTTAATATTTACTAAAAGGATTTCTCTATTATCCAGAGAAAATATTAATATACCCTTACTTTCATATATATATATATATATATATATATATATATATATATATATATATATATATATATATATAATTATCTCATTTATAAAATATTACATGACTGGAATTTGAAAAAATTAAAAATTTTAAATTACAAAATATTTCTCATACATACAACACTCGCGTTCTCAATATGCTTTCCTAGTTAAGTGATTCATATCAGGTTCATTCTCGTGAGTTTTGTTTTTTTTTTTTTTTTTTTTTTTTTTTTTTTTTTTTTTTTTTTTTTTTTTTTTTTTTTTTTTTTTTTTTTAAATTTCTTTAATTTCATGCATTATGGTTTAGTTTTGTCATTTCATTCTTATTTGATTCGGTTAAGTTGTTGGTGGTGTCATGAACAATATGTGTCATTTTCTATTTTAAGTTTTTGTTTATGTTAGGTTATCCTTTTGTATTGTATAATTAATGCCATATGCATAGAATTAAGATAATTTTACTGCAAATTTAGTTGAGAATCTCTCCACTTTTATTTATGTCGAAATAATTGATTATTTACAAATAAGTTTTATGTCCTTCAAATTATTATGTAATTTGAATATTTAGAAAACTGTATATATATTTTTTTATCTAAATTTTTTAAATATTTAAAATTTGACAACCATTTCATCAAAAGATTTCAATATTTTATATCATTGAAGCTTATTTGTATAATTAAGTAATCAATTACTTTTTTTTATTTAATGATTTCAATCAATCTTTTTTAGATAAGCAATTTAATTTGCATTATTGGTATTAATAAAACTGCTAGATTCTGACCTACATAATTTTGCATTAAAATTATGTCTTTCTAGATTCTTACAGTACAAAATAATATTTTAGTAAATTTAAAATTTTAGTATTTTAATTATCTAAAATTAAAGTAATATATAAATTTGAAACTTATATTTTAAATTACTCTATAAAAATTGGAATAAGATTTAATTTATTTCAATAATATAACACATAATATTTTATGAATGGCATAATTAAAAAAATTACTCTATCGAAACTTATGATTTATATATATATATATATATATATATATATGTCGCAACCGGGGTCACGACGGGGACGGCGAACAAAAACAATTTTATTTTAATTTTTAAAACAGAGGAGTCGCCACCATAGTTTATTAGGAAACACT
>Ga0209489_108858_pt1 | contig 13204 bp, 6 predicted proteins | sample SiratrowhiteBW_FD_187527 | JGI IMG/M metagenome (GOLD analysis project Ga0209489, IMG submission 187527) | Root nodule microbial communities of legume samples collected from California, USA - Siratro white BW (SPAdes) (version 2) | ecosystem: Host-associated > Plants > Roots > Nodule | place: USA... | reverse complement strand
AAAAAAAAAAAAAAAAAAAAAAAAAAAAAAAAAAAAAAAAAAAAAAAAAAAAAACAAGAAAAAACTTCTTCAAAATTTTGTACTCTAGCAAAATTGCAACTCTAACAAAATTGCAAGAACATTGGTGTTCAATTTTTTAGTTATTTGTAGGTGTTCAAATGAACTAGTTTAAGATCTTTCTGAAATAAACATAACAATAGAAAAAGGCTTTCTGGCTTTGAAATTTACCTTTACACTTTTTTCTGGTAATGAAAATGTAGGAGAATGCCAATAGTACCAGAAGGACAAGACAAACTGTGATTGAGACCACCGAGACTAACTTTTTTGAATGCTTCTTATGTTTAGCATCTGCATATAAAAGTTTCACCAATAAATGAAGCTCTTGTGATTGTGAAATAAAAGCGCTTTGTTCTGTTAATTCAGCAAAGTTAGAAAACTATCATTGTCTTTACCCGTATCTGAAGTGGCCATTCGAACATACAGATCTTGCCCACTTTGTGAAACTCTCAGATCAACAAGATCGCCAAACCAAATCGAGCAACCACTACCTCCCCCACTTGTGTCCAAGTTCGCATAAGCAGTGCAAGAACAATTTTCCAAGCATTTGGCTTTGCAATCTTCAAGTGTCATACTTTTATTTATCCAAGAATGTGAGGTATCCGGCATTTTCATCCAAGAAATTTTACGAAACCCATCTCTACTTTTGACTCCACAACTCAATGGTTCACTATGCACACACCCTTGTGTCCAATCCATTTGATTCCAATCTTGGAGTGATTTTGGCTTGAACCCCTCCAAGCATGCACACACTGGGGACGCATTAATCACACAACTCCCATATGGACCACAAACATTGTAAGCATCACAACTGTCCTGTGGCAGGGATTGGTACACACTCCAAGTTCTTGTGTGAGGAATCCATGTAATGCGTTGGCGAAGATAAAGGGTTTGGTTCAAAACAATTATAGAAATCACAGAACTATTCTTGAGAGTGTACCTAACATACACTTCATCTTCATTCTGAACATATTTATAATCAAAAAGTGGATTGGGACTGAAACCAAATACCCCACTAGAAAAAATTCCATTCCAAGGACCACTCCTATAGTACTCAACCGAACCTTTCCATATTGCCAATTCAGGATTGACCCCAAGCTTCACACCGGAAGTAAAATCTCCCGAAGATGGATCATCCCAACTTTTCCAAGCTCTAAGATACCTATTGAGACCAGTTTTAAGGTTCCATCCCAACTTCATTCCTTGCAAGAGTGTATCACAAGGATGATCAAAGCTCTGCCACACAAAACTATCTTCGTTGTTGCGTTTATCGTTCTCATCTCTAATTACTAAATTTCCATTGTGTAAAAGTTGCACAACGGGATTCAAAACCATTGTTGTTGCATTTGTCGACCAAACCAAAGACCGGTTTTGGCTGAGAAGTACGAGGTTTCCCTCTTCGTTTAAAGACAACATGTTGGATTTATGTTTTGAAGGATTGTCACGGTTGGCAACCCAAACAACGGTTCTAACTGGAATGTTTTTGAACCATATTCCGACGTAGCTGTTTGTGGAACTACCGGGAGTGAAGAAACCCAACTCGAAGGTTCCATCTTTGGAGACCAAGGTGCTTCCATTAAGAAGTGGTTGGGACTTTGTAATGGTATCAGTTGCATGGGAAATTTGAGAGAAAAAAAATAGTAGGTTTAGGGAAAGAAACATAGCTGGAAGAAGTGCCATTTTGTTTTTGCTTGCACCAATTTCTGCATACTGTGGTTAGCAGTCCAAGGTACTTGTGAATAACTTAAAGGTGAGGAGAATACTTGACATGATAAGTTATGTGCAATAAATAGAGTAGTTACATGAGTTAATGTGAAGGATGACCATGGTTCATATAAAACAGAAAGGTGGCTACATATTTTTACAATAAAAGTCAGACACGAGAAGACCAGACAGGAACAAAAAGATGTCGTCACTTAACTAAGTCCATTAACTTAGTCCCATCTGGGTTGCCGTATTTGACAAGATGATGGGTTGCCATTCTTCGGGGATAATTGCAATAAATAGAAAGAGAAAAAATTAAATTGCCCTGTGTTGCTAAAGATTAGCAGAAAAGTAAATTAAGTTTTATTAAAAGACATTTGGGATGTAACTATTGTTTTTTAGTATATGATCATATATGTATGCTTTTTTTATGATTCTTTTAGTTTATTTTTTTCTATTACGATCATACATACTTTTTTGTTGTAGGTTTTTATTCAAATTAACACAAAAAAAAAATATCAAAATTATCGGCGGGTAAATTTTTCATTAAACATTTAAAATCTGTCAATAATGTCTATTTATTAATAAATTTTTTACTGTAAAATCCGTCAATAAATTTTATGATATTTATTGATAAATAAATATATTAATTTTATTACAAAATTATTATCATTAATTTTATATTATTATTATTATTATCAATTTCACTTTTATTATTATCGTTACAAATATCATAACCATAGACCTGAGTGGCTCTATTGTCATTTTACAATTATTATTATACTTATTATTATAATTAAAATAATAATAATAATTATTAATATAATTATTATTTTTAATATTATTATTATTATTATTATTATTATTACAAAACTATTTGTTATTACCAATATAAAATTATTATAATATTATTAATGTTATATTTATAAAAGTTATTATTATTATTATTTTATTAATATTATAATAATAATAATAATAACACTATTATTATTATTAATATTATTATTATTATCCGTCTGTAAATTGGTAATTTACATAATTTACCAACAGATAACTTGTAAAAAAAAAATTTATTATAAATTTATCGATAATTAGTGACAGATGAAATTTGTCGGTAAAATAATTTTAAAGTGTTTTTTTAATAAAATCGTCGATAACAATATTTGATTGATAAATAAATTTTTGTTAATAATTTTTTATCAGTAATTTTAAATTTTTCTTATACTGTAAGTTAATTATTATGAAAATTATTATTTTTTCTCAATATTTAATATAACTACACATTTATGATTTAAATTTATCATTATTAATTAAACTAAAACAATTACATATATATTGAAAAATCTATTAGTATACGGGGGCAAATATCAAGGAGAAACTTAATATGTCTCCCAAAATTTTCACGAGAATAGGAAAGAAGATTGTATCCATTAATAAAAAGATTGAATAAAAATTTTGTGACATAATATCTTTACTAATCAATTTCTATAAAACTGTTTTGTTCGTATTTTTGTTTAGAGAAATCTAAAAGATGGTCTGAATACGGTTTAGCACGGTTTATTTACTTAATAATTTATTTTTCAAGATGAAATTGAAACAAAACATATAGTGTAAAGAATATTGTAAATAAGGCGTGATCGACCTTCCTTAACAATTATGGAGCCTGACCTTCATATCAGTCATATTAAATGAGCATTGAGCCGTGATCAGACTCTGCAAGAAAACCAAATATTATAACCAAATATGTATAAAAAAAGATGGAGAAGTATTCCAATAATTGAGACGAACCTGATGATATTGATTTTTCTGCAGCTTATGATTCTCTCGATTTTTTTTTTTTTCTAAAATAGCACGGTTTGAGTGTTTCTTTTTCACATAACATTTTGTAGAATATTTGCACAGATTACAGGTTTTGGGTGAAGGATAGAATTCAATTTCTAGAGAGTAGAATTCTGACCAGTAATTGGTTGAGTTGGTGCTGAAATATTAACAGAATTCAATTTTCAATGGAACTGTGAGATGGTTTTTTAATTTTTTTAGTGTTCTAAAATAAAAAAGAAATATAAAAATTAAAGAATTTAGGAGAAATACTTTTGAGTAAACATTGCATTTTTTAAATAAAAATCAAGAAAAATAATTATATGTAATAATTGTGTAAGATATAATTACTTAGATAAATAAAAAATTAGATAAATAAATAGTTAATACAAATATATTTAAGAAATAGATAAATGTTTAAACGTGAAAAATTTTGTGGAAAAATATAGGATTGTAAGAAAGAAATGAAATGTAATTGATATAATTAAATTTATTGAGTAGTGAAAAATATATTAATTTTAAAAATAAATTTATGTAATATATATATTTAGAAAAATAAAATTTTAATAAATAATTACTTTAAATTACATAAATCTTCAGCAAATATAAATTTAAAAAATATGTAAATAAGTAAAATTTACGAAGCAGTAGAGGAAAGAAAAACTAGTAAAAAAATGATTCTAAAGTATTTGGTATAATTGAAGTTTTTTAGTTGTTTATAACGAATATTTAAATTGATATATTGATGAATTGGAAAAATTAGTTTCGAAATTTGATAAAAAAATAAAATAAAAATGTATAGAAATAAATTTTTGAAGTAGCATTATTATACTTTATTTTTATTATTGATGCTTGTAATAGTGAGGTTTATTGACGTAAATAAAGTTGACATAATTAATGAATAAATTGAAAACTAAATTAGAAAAACGTATTATTGTAAGATTTAGTTTAAATATATTAATATTTTACGTAATAAAATTATTTGATGTCATGGTAGTCAATATAGGTATTTTGATCTAAGTCACGAACCAACTCGTCTGCAGTTCTTCTTTGTAAATCTTTGGTTTAGAAAAAGAGTTTTATTTTGCCCTATGATTGTTTACGTTGTACAGTTGGATGTAGTATAGTTGAGCTTTTCTTTTCAACATTTGAATATTTGTGCTAGAACATCAATGTCATATTGGATTTGTATTGAATCATGTGTATTTTTTTTATTAAACTTTAAGTGGATGACAATAATTGACTTCAATAACTTCTTTGCCCTTTTCGAATGGTAATATTAAAGTTATGTCGTCAGTTGATGAAAAGACTAGTTGTTGAATTGTCATTGGTTTTGTGTTTTTATAGTTATAGAAAATTTAATAGCTTTTATTTTTAATTCCAAAATTAGTGTCATCCGTAGTTATCTTCTTGTAATTATAGTCTCTATAAACCATGTCAATATAATACTGTAAACAATTTGAAATTATATATTTTCTGCTCCAATGGGTAATTGAAATAATAATAAAAAAAGGGAGAGTTGTTGTTTGGTCTGGATTTTGTATTTTTGGATTACATCTAAATTTAACTCTCAAGTCATTTGATTGTCCTATTCCCACATCCCTTTTTATGATTCTGCAATATCGTTGTCGATACCTCCGCAGTGGTTATTGTATTGTTCCTCTATCCCTTCTTATGTTGGGGCTTCCACAGTGGTTATTGCAGCCCTTTTATGAGTCAAGTAATGCCACTGATGGTATTTCCATAACGATTGTTACTGCACACACAAGCGCCATTTTATGGGTCTGCAATATCACCGCTAGTACCTCCGCAGTGCTTAATGTTGTGTTGAAATCGAATGCCTCTAACCCAAAATCGAATGTCTCTAACCCAAAACTGAATGCCTCTAATCCAAAACCGAGTGCCTTAAAACCAAAACCGAATGGTTTTGAACCAAAACTGAATGCCCTGAAGCTCAAACCGAATGACCCTAACCCAAAACCAAATGCCTCTAATCCAATACCGAATGCCTATAATCCAATATCGAATGCCTCTAACCCAAAATTGAATACCTCTAACCCAAAACCGAAAGCCTCTAATCTAAAATCGAATTCTCTAATCCAAAACCGAATGCCTCTAATCCAAAACAAAATGCCTTAGAACCAAAACTGAATGCCCTAAAGCCCCAAACCGAATTCCTTTAATACAGAACTGAGTGCCTTTTAACCAAAATCGAATGCCCTGAATCCCAAGCCGAATTCCCTTAAACCAAAATTGAATGCCTTGGAACCCAAAACCGAATGCCTTATATAGCTTAGCTGAATTCCTTTTCCCAAAAGCCTTAGCCTTTACTGAAAGCCTTTCCTGAATATCTTTACTGAAAACCTTATCTGAAAGCCTCTTCTGAATCTCTTTAGAAAGCCTTAGCAGAATGCCTTTCCCGAGTGTCCCTTAACTTCTTCCAAAATCTTCACCGAAAGCCTTTTTTGAGCACCCTTTACTGAACGACTTTTACAAATTTGTTTTACTAAAAATTTTGGACCCTTTAGTTAGTTTTTAATTCTTGTTCTTTACAAAACTTGTCATTCACCCACACAATATTTCTTTTAGAGCTTTCTTTGATTAAATATTCAAATGATCTCAAGCGTCAAGTAATATCTTATACGAAAATTACTCAGAAGGAGTATTCAGTATGGTCATTCCTACCCCTTCGTACATCAATCAACGAGTTATAAATTTCTAAACAATAATAAAATTTTCAAAAAAATTAAAATTTAAAATTTAAAAAAATATCAAAACAGCAACGAACAATTTTCTTTCCAGAACTAAGTAAACACTGATTTTCCATCAAAGATAGAAATACGTAGGAGCAAGGTCAATCCTTGTCAAGCCCAGAAATAGAAAATATTTTTTGTTTTTACTTTGATTTTCATTTCTTCTTTTTGGGAAAAACAAACATTCTAACAAACCACACTTGTTTTGCTAATTTAATTAAATGTGTCATTTTAGAACGAGCGTTGTATGGTGCTAATACCTTCCCTACACGTAACCGGCTCTCAACTTTTATTTTGATTTCGCAGACCATTTTCTTATCTTTGGTTTTTCCATAGTTTTCCATAATAAACTATAGTGGCGACTTCTCTGTTTGTTTTTTTTAAGAGTAATCCCTTTCCGTTATTTTTATCTTCTTATTATTTTCTTTGGACCGTCGTCCCCGTTCACGATCTTGGTTGCAACGAAAGGGAAAGGAGACTTACAAGCTATAATTTCATCTACATGGCCTTATTCGTTGAGTGTAGGTTGGTGCTAATATAACTTGTTTAATGGTATAGTGTTTGGAAGCTCTAAAGCATTCAGACTTTGTCCTTGAAGAGTGGAAATCCTATCAAGTGCTCAACATGCATTCCTAGTGATATTTGCAAATGCTAAATGCGTGCCATTGAGCATGTGTATGTGAGGATGGATTTTCTGAGTCACCCGCTCAAGTCGTTACATGTCAGGGTAACATTTCATCCAAGGTTATTTGTGTTCACCACACATACCGTGTGACATTGACAAGTATTAAATGCAAGGAAATGTAAATGTTTATTTCATATCATGTCTTAAATGTAGTGCATTAGCATGTCACTACAATTTTTCTGAGTCCTGCCAACTACCCATTACCTGTCATGGTTGCGTATCGTCAATGCACGGTCTGAGTTATGTTGACAAGTCCTAAATGCGTGGCACTATAGAACTGTATGTGATGACACATGTTTTGAGGCACCTGAACCAAACAGTGAATATCAGAGTAACAACCCATCCCACCCTTTATAGTTCAAGTATAAATTAATGCATTTGGATCATTGAAAGGATGTAGCATTTTGAAGTTAGTATAGTTCACATTGAATAATTAGACACTTTCAATTCTTTTTATGCTTTTGTTGATTACAAGGGTGGGATGCATACATTGTGTAGGTGGCTATAGAGTTAAATGATATGATATTTTTGGGCTTATCTTGATAATGAAATCAACTCTTTCTAAGCTTGGACTTACTGAATTCTATGTTTTTATCTCTTTTTATAAATAATTTTTTCTTGTTAAAAATAATTGGTTACTTGAGTTTTTAATAAAACTTTACTCAAAATCAAATTAATTGTCAAATAAATGAATATGAAGCATTTGGATCAAGAAAATCAAGATTGGAATCCCTAAGGAGCACATAAGGGAAAACTTGAAATGTTGAGGCTAACACCTGGGTCGAGCTCAACAAAGTGAGTTAGGCTCCCTTTTCTGAGTCAAGTGCTAAAAGTTGGGCCAAAATGATAGAAATTGCAATACAATCTAATTGCACCTGGCGCCACTTTGCTGGGCTAGGCGTAAGCGCCAAAAAACATATACTACTTAAGAATCTTTTCGCATTAGGGTTTGCATCTTTGGCTAGAGATATAAAAAGTTAGAGTTGGAGGCAACTTAGGGTTTTTGGGTTTAATCAGCCCTCTTCTGTTGTTCATATTGGTTGTTTGGTCTCATGACTGTGAGGAGCTGAACCCATTATTGTTGGGGTTAGATGTAATTAGATGGAACTCTCACATAATCAATATTGGTTCTATTTATGTCTTATCATGAATGCTTATTAGTATTTTGTTTTTATGCTCATGGTTTGTCGTGTTGATTTGTGACTTGATAATTGATTCTTAGGGTATTAGGAATATCTTTTGTAATCTAGATCTAAATCAAAATATCATATGAAAGCTTGTGTCTAAGAATAGAGCAAGATTTGTTTAATGTCTTAAGACCCTTGTGGCAAAAGCAAGATGCATTTATATAATTGATCAATGAATTGACGGTTAATAGAGAATCTTAGGCTCATCTGCTAAGGAATTGGGATTGAGTATTATTGTGGATTGACTTTGATAATTAATTGAAAAGAAGAAAGTTTTTTTCATACATGAGGGTAGGGTTTGGTGGAATATATTCCTACCAATTTCATTATATTAATCTTTTACCCTTTTTCTATATTCCAAGTTTTGATATCAAACCCTAAATATATTTACTTGTTTGAATTTATGTACAACATTTTAATTATGTATTATTTCTTGAGTCTAATTTTATTATAATCATTTAAATTGTTGTGTATTAAGAAAATCCTTTGGGAAAGAACAATATTTATTACTTGTTATGTTTGCGACTGATGTATTTGCCATCATAGCATAATAGGCTATTAGTGCTACACTAAGTCATTTGAAAATCATTATTGGGGGTTGAGAGAAGTTGCCAATCTCTTCTACCTTAAACCACTTCTTCCTTATGGGAGAAACTTATGAAGTTGTTTTTCTTTGGAAAAATGAGGATGCATGAAATGATTGGGTGACATTCCCAATTCCCAACCTTGAATTCAATATCACTTTATGTTAATTTTGTTGAAAGTTAAATATGAAGACGTTGTTAATGTATTTTAGTGAAATAACATAGGGAGAATAACTAATTGGTGAATAATAATATCATCTTGATTATGAATTTCATTTTATATTTGGTATTTTTTTTAATGAGGTTTGAAATAGGTTTATTAGGATATTCTATGTTTGGTTTGTTGTTGTACTTATTTCTAGTGCAAGTGTTAAATTATTGGTCATAGAAAATAACTTTTGATGTCATATGGTAAGAATGGAAATTAGTTTAATGAATAATGTTTAATTAAAATATTATTCTGGGCTGTAGAATAATGATTTTTTGTGTTTTTAACTAAGTCTTCTGAACTTGTCCTCTATTTTTTTGTTTTTGTTAAAACAATCCTATCATTGTCTTATTTGACAAAAATACTAAGTGAAATTCATTTCCTTAAAGCCTATTTTTGTATTTAAGTCCGTCATCATCAAGTGGGATGAAGTGAGGCACTTGCCATGGTTTTGGGTTGTATAGTAATGATTTTTGAGCTTTTGACCAAGTTTTTTGAACTTGTACTCCATGTTTTTTTTGTTCAAATAACCCTTCATTGTCTTCTTTACCAAAAATACTAAGTGAAATGAATTTCCTTAAGGCCCATTATTATATTAAAGTTTTTCATTAGGTGTGACAAAGTGAAGTATTTTTCATGGTTTTAGGCTAGACAATAATGATTTTGTGTTTTCTACTAAGTTTAGTGAGCATGTACCTCATTGTTTTGTTCAAACATCCTTGTAATTGTCTTTTTTTTGCACAAATACTAAGTGAAATGCATTTCCTTGAAGACCATGTTTTTTCAATGAAGTATGTTGTTAGGTGTGATGAAGTGAGGCACTTGCCACGGTTTTGGGTTGGAAAATAGTGATCTTATGTAATCTTGACAGTTTTTTGAACTTGTACCACATATTTTTGCTTAAAAACACAATCATTGTCTTATTTGGCAAAAGTAGTGAGTAAAATGCATTTCCTTAAGGCTAATGTTTGTATTTAAGTCTGACGTTAGGTGTGATAAAGTGAGGCACTTGTCATGGTTCGGGTTTGGACAATTTTGTGTTTTTGACCAGGTATTTTAAACTTGTACCTCATTTTTTTGTTCGAACAACCTTGTTGTTGTCTTCTTTGGCAAAAATACTAAGTGAAATCCATTTTCTTAATACCCACTTTAAATGTAACTTCGTTGTTAGTGTGACGAAGTGAGGCACTTGCCATGGTTTTAGGCTAGATAGTAATGATTTGTTGTTTATTTGACCATTTTTTTTTAAATTTACAAGAAGCAAGACACGCAATTAATAATAGTTAGAGCCCTCTTGCACACCATGATCTAGGGGATGTGAGACTAATAACACAACAAATGAGTGCAAGAGAATTTTTGTGCGTATAGCTTGCTAGATGTCCCACATCATGCAAAATAAAGCAACTTCATGTGTTTATAAGGGTTTTTGCTCCCTTGCTTGATGCATAGCCATGTCGATTGTGTAGTGGACCGTATGTTGACTCTTCTTGGCCTCCTCAATTAGGATTTTTACTTCCCTAATAAGGAGGGTTGGATGTTGACTTCAAATTAGGGTTTTCATAAAGTTAAATTATATGATATCTTTTGGGCTTATTTTCATAACGAAATAAATTCATTATAGGCTTAGAACCTGCTAAATCCCATGTTTTTATAAATAAGTTTTTACTTGATTGTATCAACAAATTTTACTCCGAATCCCATTAACTATGTTAAATATATGAACATGAAGCATTTGGGTAAAAAAAGGGTAAGATTGGAATCCGAAAGGATAAATAAATGATAAAATGGAATGTTGATGCTGAAAGCTGAGTTGGGCTCACAAAATGTGGGTCGGGTGCAGGTTTCATGGGCTGGGCTTAAGATGTTGAAAATAGGCCAAAGGTGTTGAAATAGCAATAAAGACGGATTCTTTCTGGACCCCATACCCTCGTCCTGCACCACCATAAGTTTTGAAAATGTCAAAATTGTTCCTATAAAAATGACCAAAATGACCTTCTGTTTTTTTTCAAAAAAAAAAATTGTAAACCGATGGGGGGCCATCCGATTCACATTTCCAAATGAAAATGTGAAACGGATGGCACCCCATCCGGTTTATATTTTGGAAAAAAAATTGTAAACCGGATGAGGGCCATCCGGTTCACATTTTCATTTGCAAATGTGAATCGGATGGTCCCCCATCCAGTTTACATTCTGGTTTTTTTCCAAAATGTAAACCGGACGCGGGGCATCCGGTTCATATGAAGTTCATCTTCTCCGATGCAGATTCACCGTCGATGGAAACCCAATCATCAAATTAACTACCCTAATCATGAATACCACTCAGAAATTGCTAATAAACATAATTTTTTTTTACTTTTTACTTGTTTAAAGCTTTAATTCAGATTGGAGCAAATACATAGCTTCTCCTCCCAGATCTGCGATGTGAATGTTGCAGATTCTTACCCACACGCACATATCACTTTTGTTGACGGTGAAGGTGAAAAAACAAATACAATGATTGAACCGGATGCTACAGTAAAACAGTGAATCAGATGCAAGCAAAAGGAGAATGAAGCTTATAAGAGTGATTAAGGAGGTAAATGGGGGTAGAGGGTATTTTGGTGTTTAACCATTTATTATTTAAGGACATGTTTGTATTTTCCGCTAACCTATGGAGGTGCAGGACGAGGGTATTGGGGTGGAGGAAGAATTCGTCTGCAATAAAAACCAATTGCACCTAGTGTCACTTTGTTGGGCTAGGCGCGAGTGTGGTAAAACAAATTCTATTTCAGAAACCTTTCACATTAGGGTTTCTAGGTTTAATCTACCCTCTTCCATTATTTTTAATGGTTGTTGGGTGTTCACAGGACTATGAGGATCTAAACCAATTATTGTTCGGGTAGATGTAGTTAGGTACAAATCTCATGTAATTGTATTTGTGTTTATTTTATGTCTTATCATAAGAATATTAATTATATTCTTATGTTTGTTGTGCGAATCCATAACTCCATTGATTCTTAAGAGTATTGAAAAATATCTTTTGAATCTAGAACTAAATCAATTTACTAGACGAAAACTCGTGTCTAAGAATAGAGCATGATTTATTCATTGTCATAAAATCCTTATTTGAAAGCAAGATTTATCCATATAATTGATCACGGAATTGACAATTAATAGATAATTCCTAGACTCATCTACTTAGAGTGATTTTGACAAGTGGCAAGTCATGAGTGGAGAGAATCCTCTCCATTGGGAGAGTGCCATGTGGCAAAGGTCGCTTGCAGCCTAAGCTTTAAATACTCTCCAATGAGAGGTGTATAAATGACAAAAGAATCTAGGAGAAGAAGCTCCTATGTTGCCCCAACTTAATTTTTCCAAGGGGGTACCTTCTTGAAGGCTTCTTTCAATGGTGACCATCACTTTTTCTTATGGGATTCAAGGCCTAAAATCATATTCTACTTGGCCCAAAATACAAGACCTAAAATAAATTCTATAGTACTCTATCCAATTTTTACAACTGGAGGTATTGTAATATTGAAGCTCTAAAATCTTTAGAGTGATTTTTTCATTTTGAAATTAGGTCCAAAAGTTTTCTTAGAGCCCAAACAAGTCGAATTAATCCCAAACCCTTGATAAACTCCTTATCAAAGCTCTAACTCAATGACCTCTTTATTCTTGTTTGCAGTCTTGGAGACGGGTTTGCATCAACACTTTTATCATAAGACACGTATAGCTTTTATTGCTTTCCTCATTTGTCTTTCTTTCTTGTAATATTTAACTTTTTTATTTAATTTTCTTAAGTCTCCATGACAACTAGAAATCAAAGTTAAAGCGCCTAAACATTAGTAAAGACCTTTCTTTGGTCTCTAGGGTTCATGAGAGCACACACTACAAGGGAAATATATTTTAGGGTTTTCAGTGAGAGATGTTGTGGAAGAGGACTAGGGAACGCTCTGGCTATGAAAAGACTTTGTAATTAAGTTGTCCAAGAGATGCAACTCTCTTTCTAGGGTGTCTACTAGGAAGCCTTTAATATCTATTTCTTTTTGGAAACTTCACCAAAAAGAAAAGAAAAAACACACATAGACACATACATACACGCACGTGCACATCCATACATACACGCACAAACACACAAATATATATATATATGTATATATATATATATATATATATGTATATATATATATATATATATATATATATATATATAATAAAACTTTCTTTGT
>Ga0209489_108857_pt1 | contig 13205 bp, 10 predicted proteins | sample SiratrowhiteBW_FD_187527 | JGI IMG/M metagenome (GOLD analysis project Ga0209489, IMG submission 187527) | Root nodule microbial communities of legume samples collected from California, USA - Siratro white BW (SPAdes) (version 2) | ecosystem: Host-associated > Plants > Roots > Nodule | place... | reverse complement strand
CTTGAACGGGTTCATTGATGAAGAGGTCTATGTGAGCCAACCCCCTGGATTTGAAGATCACAACAATCCAGATTACGTTTTCAAGCTCAAGAAGGCCTTGTATGGGTTAAAGCAAGCACCTCGACATGGTATGAGAGGTTGAGTATTAAAGTATATAAACTTCTTTTGTAATCTTCATTACATTTTTTATATCAAACATAGAGTTTAATGTGTGGAAGTAAGCTATACACTGAACCACATTTTAGTGTCATTTTATTCATATTCTTTCGCTAATTTTATAATACACACTAAACAAGATATGAAGATATTGGTTGATAGTAAAATTATTGTCAATTGGATAGGTGATGCTACAATGATTAACAGTGTGGGCTTAGCAAATCTTCCTATACCAGATTTCAATTCACATTATTTCTCTATATGCAATAACTTAAATAACTTGTATAAAAACCTTTATAACAAATACAAAGTTATCTTCTTACATGAGTACTTCAACACTCTTTGAAAAAATAGCATCTACAATTGCTTTAATTGTGCTACTTTTCCTCATACTTGTTCAGACTGTATGTTCAATCGTCTTATTAACAAAAGATAAATTTATGTACAAATATGTACTGTCTATAATACTTTATTAACAATTGATAAATATATGTACATATATTTATTATTTGTTAGTACATCTCTCACTATTTTATGGTAACGAATATTATCACAATATATATCAATGTTGAACCATTGTTACAAAATGATAGTAACATTTGTTTTTGTTTATATTTAGATGGTTAAGTAGTTGGGTCACTATTTCAAAGTAGACAACATCTAAATACTTATTAAAAGTTTAGAAATACAAGTATTAAGCACTCTCCTATAGTACTCTTAGACATCCAAATGGAGAGGGAAAATTTAAATCCAAACCTAGTAAGAATTGGTGTAAAAGAAGGAAAGGACACATGTCCACTCATGCTCTCTTCATGCACAGTCATGCCTTATGTGTAAAGGTCACACATTTCAAGGGTCATATACAAGCCTAACACTCTTACTTGGTTGAAATATAAGGTCCAATTGTTCTATACTAATTGTCTCAATACATAGCCTACAAAATTTTAATATACTCTATACAAATTTACATACTAGAGCTTGGACCATGATGATAAAACTTATTTTTATTGAAGTCAACTGAAGCCTAATCTTTTTGTTTTCTCCTAATCATAACTTTAATTGTTGTTTTCTACGGATTAGAGGTCTTCTGCTATGTGCTCTATGTTTTTTGGAGTTGACCTTTCCAATTATTAATTTGGGCCCAAAAGAATTATTGGAAGCCCAATCAAACCTAATTAATCCCCTTTCTCCTCTTAAGCTTTTGACTAATGTTTTAAATCTTCATCCTCTTTAATTTGTGAATGATGTGTTTTGATATTTTTTTCCATCAAACATCTTCTAAAACACACATATTGCAAGTTCCAAATAATAATTCATTACCCATGTTAAATCCTACTAACCCGTCAATGATAGTTTAATGAGTAATTCATTGCATTCACTTCACAAACTCTGATGCAAGAATCTCATTAAGTTTTTTCACATCTGATATTTTAATCTGTAATTTTAAACAATTAATGAGTCATACATCTTCTTTAATTAATGGATTTACATACTTCAGACTACAATAGTAAGGCTGGATAGGTATTTCTCTCCCAAATAATTCAACATACCTCAAGAAATGATAACTTTACCCCTTGATATTTAGTTGTCTCACACTATCAATCTCGTTCATTCATATTTCAAACTTATCTCAATATTATAAAATATTTATATTATTATTATTATTCTAAACCATTTTAGTTCATTTATCCTATTAAAGTTATATAAACTCTACATATAATGTTTCCAAATAGTCTCTTATACGAAGCAATCCATTTTACACAATTCAAGTTCATCATTAGATATTCAACCAAGAGGAGTATCCTTCAAACAAAAAAATTTATCTTAAGCAATATTCTTTTTTAAAAGAGAGAATTCACATAGATTATTCTTCGTTGAATGCTCTAGACAATTACGCTTGAGCAACGAAGCAATATACCATGAGTGACCGAACTCTGAGAGAAAATTGATAGCGGTTTCTATTCCTTAAACAAGCAGAATTCTACAATAAAGAAAATTAACATGTTCCAACTACAAATCATTAGCTTAGGTCCTAACTGTTGAGTAACATTATTTCAGTGAGAAGTCGGATTCTCAGTCATATCGGTCCTAAAATATTTAAAAGTTTTTATTATGTAATATTTCTTCAATTTAGAAAGTACTTATAATATTTTTAAAAGTTTTTCATTTTAATTTACGTTCATAATATATTTTAAATGATTAAAATAATTAGTTATAATTAATTAATTTAACTCTTATTTAAAATGTTAAGAATGAAGTTGTATCTTTTAGAAAAATGAAAAATTAATTATAAAAAAAATTAAATAATTCAAATTAAAAAAAAATGATTCAATCCGAAAAATTTTGAATTTTGAAAAGGTTTTTATAATGGCTTTAAAATTTTAAATTTTCAATGAGTATTTATAAGAATTTTTAAACAAGTAAAATTAGAAGTATTAATTTGACTCCCATAATTCCTGATTTCAATTGCATATTTATTATTAATGTTGAAAAAAATAAATTGAGAAATGCATATATTAGAATGTTTAAATAATTAGTTTACTAATTTAAAAGTTTTACCCAGCAATTCCCAAATAATTGAAGTAAAAAAATAAGATTAATAATATTTCAAAAGTTTACATCTTAGGAATATATTCTATTAAATTTATTAAGTAATTGAAATTAATACTTTTGAATTTAATTATTTAATATCAAAAATTCTAATTTGATGGAAATATTTATGAACAAAATTATCGACCATAAACTATCTATATTTTGAAACTTCAACTAATTGCTATGTATCGCCCTCTGAAGTTCACACCATTAAGATCTGAGATTGCATTTATTAATCTTTTCATGTCTTTTTTTTTTCCATCAACTTGCACTAAATCTTTTTGTATAATTTATTCAAAGGCGTATACCAAATTATAATTAAAATGTATTTTTAAATATAGTTTTACAAAACATCCAATTGTGAAACTATTTCTGTCCCTTACTTTTATTATCAAAGCAATTGCATAAATAATCCCTACAATCACAATATGTTGCACTTTTAACTATTATGTTTTTTTAACAGTGTGGAGAATAAATTGATCCATATTATCATAATGTCTATTTAAAGGAAATAATATTTTAGGGATTAAATTGGTATTCTATCCAATGTATTAATATTATAGTTAATATATTAATTTTTATGATGTAGAGTTTTAACCAAATGGAAGGACAATACATAGATTTGGCTATTGAAATACAACACTTAGAGAGAGAATGGACTTAAATGATTCAAAATGTGAAACTTCTAGAAAAGTATGATTTCCATATGCAATACATTTATAAGTTACCACAAAAAATTCGTAAAACTAATCCCAAAGTCTAAACTGAAATATCTGAAGAGATTTCTAAGTCGAACACAAATACCTATGAGAGAATTTGTTGTCAAAATAAAAGAGCTGGAAGAAGAAATTCGACTTTTTCATCTAGAGCCTATTAAATATAATAGTGATAATTTCTTAAAAATGATTCTAGTTGAGGCTTGCTTTATGATTGAGTTTTTTCTATGATACCATGGACACAAAGATTAGATGGGAAAGGACCCCTTATTTGGAAAAGTCTCGATGTTAGACAATATTATGATGGACTTGATACCACTGGAAAATCAACTTCCATTTTTTGTTCTTGAACAACTCTACAACCTCACCTCACTGGTATGAGTGAGAATTTTCTTTATATTACTTTCAAATGTTTTAGGAACCTATCTTTAAGAAGTCTGTCCAGAAGAAAGTCCAAAATACTTCACTAATTTTTGAAGATCTTCTATAACATCATCATCAAATATTGATTTTAGAAAACCAGAAGAATACAATCAAGTTAGACATGTATACAGTGCAAGCCAACTATCAGAGACCAATATTAAGTTTCAAGTGAATCCAAATGAAGGCTTACTTGACATAACCTATTCGAGCGAGGGTAAGTTTGTTGTGCCAATCTTAAATATAAATGATGACACATAAATGATCTTGAGAAATATAATGGCATTTGAGCATTGTCACCTTCCAGCACTAGTAGAGAAAAGGGATTTAATGTCGGTAGTATGAAGACGGTTAAATACAAAAATGACGTTGTCAAAAATACGGTGGCATTTTTGTAAATAAATGAGCATCCATAACATCGGTTAGATAAAAACCGATGTTGTGATGTGCACACAATGTCGGTTAAACAAAAAACCCGTCATGGATATATCAGTAAAAAGTAAAAATTCAAAATTTTAAAATTTTAAAATGGCGGGTGAGTCACCACGTCGGTTGGGAGCTTTAAACCAGCATGGTGTTTTTGACCATGATGTCGGTTCTGGTAGTCTAACCGACGCCATGGTCACTCTGATATCATTGGAAAAAATTGGATAAAATTAGGGTTCCCCACACGTCGGTTCTAGAGCTTCTAACTAATGTGGTTCTGCCTGTTTTAACTCAGCCACACTGTTTTTACTCTGACACTCTTTGCTTCACTCCCTCATTTTCACTCTTGTGCGCACTACTTCTTCACAGTTCTCTCTCGCTCACATTGTCATTTTCTCTCTCATGCATTCTGCCTCGCTTTCTTGCTCATGTTCTCACTGGTACGTGGTGTTCTCCCTTGCGTGTTGTTCTCCTCCTTTGCTCTCATTGTCTTTTGTGGTTTCATTCACTCCATTATTACATTTTTTGGTTTTGGTAGATTTCGTTTGGGTCGATTTTCGTTCACTGGTTTTTCCCTCACTGTCTACAAGAGGTATGTTTTTTTTTTATCTTTGTATGCTTAGAATGTTTTCTGGATGTTTGTATCATAGATTTAGGGTTTCAAAAATTTTTGGACGAAAAAACTTCAAATGGTCATAACTTTTGATAGAGAGCTCGGATTGAGACGCTTTAAAAGTGAAAGTTGCTCGAAATGGGGTAACGAAGCCTTCGGCCTTCCAAAATTCTATCATTTAGGGTTTTTTTTGTTATTTTTTATCCATTTTTTTAGATTGTAGCCTTTGATTTCACATATCTACACTTGCTAAAACATTCTAAAATTTTTTGTGGTGTTTTCTTATATCGATTAGAGATTTATCAATTTATTATTATTTTTTAAAAAAATGACAACAGCACGTCGGTTGTTGTGGATTTCAGCAAAGCACCACGTCGTTTTCCTTGTCTAAACCAACGTTGTGGTGGATTACATGACGTCGGTTGTCTCGTTTAAACCAACGTGGTGATGGACTACATGACGTTGGTTGTTTAACCGACTTTATTTTCAAGTCTCCTGGGTCAACGTCGGTTCGGGACCCGATGATAAAGGCCTTTCAGAACCAACGATAAACTTCTTTTTTCTACTAGTGTAAATATAGACATTATTAGTCAATGCCTACAGATTCTAGATTTTCTCATCGACACAGAAAAAGATGTGAAGGTATTGGTTGATAATAAAATTATTGTCAATTGGATGGGTGATGCTAATGTAGTGGCTACAATGATTAACAGTATAGGCTCAGATTTTCCTATATCAAATTCCAATTCACATTATTTCTCTATATGAAATAGCTTAAATAACTTCTATAAAAACCCTTATAACAAATATAAGGTTATCTTCTTACATGAGTACTTCAACACTCCTTGGAAAATAACATCTATAATTGCTGCAATTGCTCTACTTTTCCTCACAATTGATCAAACTGTATGTTCAACCGTCTCACTATTTCATGACAAGAAATATTATCATAATATATATTAATGTTGAATTGTTACAAAATTATAGTAATATTTGTTTTTGTTTATATGTAGATGGTTAACTAGTTGGGTTGTTCAATGTGGAACATGAAGGTGATCAATTGGGGGAAGACTTTTGTTAGTTATGTAAGAAAATGTTTGTAAGGTATTTAGTATGTTGTTATTTCTTTAGCAAATAATAAAGATTCTAGTAATTTTCTATTGATTTTATTTTATTTCTAACCCTTCTATTTTACTTTTTTTAATAAAATTTTACATTTTTATAAATATAAGAATTTTTAATTGAATATTTATGAAAAAAATTATTCCATCAAGGATATGAAATTTTATATTTTTTTCATTCACTTTTACTATCAATTGCGATAATACGGTGGTATGATTTTATAATCTCAAACACAACATTATAATAGAAATGAAGTTTTAAAATCTTAACTATTACTATTAAAAAATTATATTATAAATTATATTAAAAAAATCTTAACTATTATTAAGAAATGAAGTTTTTATTTTATTATTTAATTTTTAAAAATACAATCTCAAACTCAAACATCTGAACAGAGGTTTTTAAATGGAACTCAAAAACCTATAAAAGATTTTTCTTTTTTTTATAAAATTCATGTTAGGCATCACTATAAACTTTTAACATCTCAGCTAGGCTGACACCTCAAAGATCAACAATCATATGCCAAGACACGAAATATATAATTAAAAAAAATAAAAGATACAAAACCATGGGGTACTAGGCCAAACCCATAGCAAGAAAAGAAGACAAACACTCCCCAACCAAGCTAAACAAAACGAAATAGAGGGTAAAAAGTCTAATTTAATAACAGCAGGTAAAACATCGTACCATTCGAAATCTAGCTTATTCTCGAGACCAAGCGAAGCCAGCTTGTGAGTATAATGATTTCCCTCACGGAATATATGAGAAACTCTGAACTCAATTTCTTGACATAACTTTATACACTTTCTCCATCTCCCTCTCAAAGACCATGAAATGAGATTAAACGAACTAAATGATTCACAAAGCAAGGAAGAGTCATACTCAAGCCAAATACGTCTGAAGTCTTTACTCCAGGCAAGCTTAATAGCCAAAATGACTCTCATAACCTCAACATATAAAGACTTTTGTACCCCCAGGAAAAAGGAGAAACTAACTATATATTCACCCCTACTACCACGAAAAATACCTGCACATGTCGAAAAACCCAAACACCCTCTAGTAGCACCATCAGTGTTGACCTTCACCCAATTAACATCAGGGAATTCCCAAATAACCCGAATAGGAGAGATTTCTTTCCGACAACACGTGGTGATATCAAAAAACTTCAAATAAGTGAAGTCAACAATGTCATTGTGCATGTGTTTCCTAGAATCATTACCCGTCATTCTATGAAACCTTTAACAATCTGGATAGCCGAATTGATAGAAATATTTTCTTGAAACCTAACATGGTTTCTCATCCTCCATATCATCCAAATAGAGTACGTAATAGTTGCCAGCCTAACAAGATTAACTAAGGAACTTCCTACAAGCATTACGAAATCAATAATATCATTTATAGAAAGAAGAGAGAACTTAGGAAAAACCTGTTTGGTATAATTCCAAATCTGGGAGGTGACAGTACAATCAAAGAAAAATGAGAAATAGATTCTTCCTGTTTCCTACACAAAGAGCACATAGAGCACAAAGAAATACCTCTAACTTGAATATCTTTATCTATAGGTAACCTCTTATGTAAAACCTTCCAAAGCACTAAAGTTTTCGCAGGAGGAATAGAACTAGTCCAAATCAGTTTACCCCATTGACAAGTAGGATTAGAATCCTTAAAAAACTTTCTGGCCGCCTTCTCGATGAGAGAACCAGAATCTTCCAGCATCCAATTAGGAGTATTGTCCCAAGAGGTTAGAAAAATATAACATAAGTTATGCAAACCTTGAATATTTAAAAGGGAAGGAGAAAGATCCCAAGAACCATTTTCCTTCCATCCTTGACCCACAGAAGCTTTCAATTTAATCCTTTCAGCATAAGGAACACCTGTAAGCGGAGATATGCATTTCTCAAAGCACTATAGATCATTCCAGAAATTAATGTTATCACCTCTCCCAACAGTCCAAAAAATATTCTATAAGATGACATCGTACCAATCATTAATACCAGGCCAGATAGAGGAAGAAAAGAAGGACCCAACTCTCGGATATTTAGATTTAAGAAACCGAGCCTTCATTAAAGAAATCCAAGGACGATAATTGTAAGTGAATTCCCAAGCAAATCTTAGAAGATAAGCTTTATTTTCAAGTTGAAAATTAATGACTTGAAGCCCACCCTTAGAATTAAGATTACTAATTGTACCCCAATTAACAGTCACAAAGCCCTTTTTATTAATATCACCTGCCCAAATGAAGTTTCTAACCCATTTATCTACAAGCTTAAGAAGGCTGGAAGGCCACTTATAAACTTGAAAGTTGTAAGATAAAGAACCAAAAATCACTGAGTTAACAAGCTCCACTCTCCCCATCATGCTAAGATTTTCCTTTCCAAGAGGCCAATTTAGATCTGACTTTATCGGCAAGAGGCTGAAGAAACCTGGCTTTAAGAGAACCTACAAAAATAGGAACTCCAAGATAATTAAAGGGAATATTGCCCTTACTGCAACCAAGCACATGTTTAATCTTATAAAGAAAGCTAGGAGAAGCATCGACAATGAAGAAATGACTTTTTGAATTGTTTATCCATTGACCCGAAGCTAACTCATAGGAATGAAAAAACTTCATAATACTAGAAAGGGAACATTTGTTGGCCCTACAAAACACAAAAATGTCATAAGCATATAGAACATGTGAAGGAAAACAGAGCCCTTTAGGACTAACCATCGGAAGAATATGCTTGGTTAGAATGAGCTTGGTTATCCCCCTACTAAGAACCTCTTCAGCAATGCAAAAAAGTAACCCTGCTAACCCTACTATAGGAAAAGTAACCAACTAAACTACTATTAACCCTTATAGAAAACTTAGCAGACTGAAGGATAGTCAAAATCCATTGCAAGAAAGTATGGTGAAAACCAAATTGCTTCAACACCTTAATGAGAAAATCCCAACTGAGACTATCAAAAGCTTTGGAAATATCAATCTTGAAAGCCACATTACCACCAATTATTTTCTTAGAAAGCATGTTAATGGCCTCCGAAGTGATACCAATACAATCTTTAATGTGCCAACCTTTAATAAAATCATTTTGATTGGGAGAGACAATCCTGGCAGCAATAGAAGCTAACTTGTCAATTAAGATTTTTGAAATTATTTTAAACCTAAACTTTGCCACAACAATAGGCTTGAAGTCTTTTATAGAAGTAGATCCATGAATTTTAGGGATAAGAGAAACCACATTAGCATTCATTCCTAGGAGAATCCAATTATGAGAGAAAAATTGTTTTATAGCATTACAAACATCAGAACCCACAATGTCCCAACAACCATGGAAGAAAGAGCCTCCAAAGCCATTAGGACCAGGAGCACTATCTGAGTAGAGAGCAAAGACAACCTTCCTAATCTCATCATTGAAAGGGCATTTAACCAACATAGAGTTCTCGTCCTTAGAAACAACTCTAGGTATATGAGCAACAATCATATCTTCCCTGAAATTTGTAAAGACATTATTAGTATCAGAGAAATCATATAAAGTTTTATAAAAAGAAAGAATATATTCCTCAATATCTTTTAGATCTTCAAAGGCCATATCCTCATCCACCAGCCTATGTATCCCATTAGAATTAGCATGTTTTTTGACCATGACATGAAAGAAAGAAGAATTACGGTCTCCATCTTTAAACTAGAGCATCTTAGCTTTCTCTTTCCAAAAAAGGGCCTGACAATATAGAGCCATATCAAGATTTTGCATAGCTTGTTGTTGTTGAACAAGAAGCATATCCATCTCAACAAGATCAGCTACCTGAATTTGATGTTGTAAGGCAAGAAGGATTTTTTGTTTATCAACCACAACTTCATGAACATTCCTAAAAACATTCTTGTTCCAGTCCTTAAGAGAGACCTTTAGCCTCTTGAGCTTTTGTTGTAAGATGAACATAGGACAACCAACAATATTTTCTTCCCAAGATTGTTGTATAACCTGTCTGTAATTGGGATGTTGTAACCACATCTTAAAGAATTTAAAAGTACAAGGCTTTCCAGACATCACAGAAGAAGCAAACTCAACAAGAAGAGGATGATGGTCAGAACAATTACGAACCAGAATTTTTATACCTGCACTTGTACCAAATATCTAAACAAGAAAAATTGCAAAGACCTCTATCAAGTTTCCTCTCAATCCTGTGATTACCCAACCTCCCATTAGACCAAGTAAACGAAGCACCCGAAGAGGGAATAGCCAAGAGCTCATTTGAATTAATCCAATCATGAAATTTAGCACAAGATAAATTGTTAGGCAAAGAACCTCCTCTAGCTTCAGTCAGAGAGGATAGGATTAAAATCCCCAAGAACACACCATGGTCCTTGAAGATTATTTAAATCGGACCAAAGAATTCTTCTAGCAAAGTAAGAATTCGCCCCATAAACACCTATAACATTCAAAACTTTCCCCTGCATAACAAGATATATATATATATATATATATATATATATATATGTATATATATTGTGCAGTAGAATTTATAACATTAAAAAGAAGATCATTCCTAACCAAGCACCAAAGCCTAGGAATCGAGTTAGAGTTGTTACTAGAAGCACAAAGAAAACATGTGTAGAGTAGAAACCTGATTAACATACTGATCTGCAAAAACCTTATCAGCAGAGCCTTTTATAACATCTAAAACAACCACTAATCCTGTTGAAAGTTGTTCTCTATTTCTTATAGGGCTAAGAGGAGAAGTATTAGAAACCCCAACTCTAGAGGAGGGAGAAGCGAGAGAGGTTTGTAGAACAAGAAATTCAACTTTGATATGCTCAATTTATTCAATATAATAATAATGATTTCTTAAACATAATTTTTTTATAATTGAGTTTTTCTAAGATTCGTAAATATAAAGATTGGTGTTCTCACATGAGAATAGGAAATGGCATGAATGTGACCAATTGGTGTCTTGAGATGGTGGCACAGATATCCTATGATGTTGCAGTGGTTGCAAAACTAAGTGACTATTAAAGCAAGAATATTGACAATAATAATATAAAAAAAAGGAAAGTTAGCAACTCAGGCAGAACTAGTAAGAAGGCTTATATGAGGAAGAAAATAATGAGTGTCGATTCTCAGAAAATATTTTAAATACATTTCTAACAAAAATATAGAGAATATAAAAAAAGGTTATACGAAAATAAAATATTTGTTAATAAAATTAAAGTTATCAATTACATATAATATCTGTAAATTTGATCTATTAATAAGGTTATAAATCATATCCAATTCTTACAACAATGTAAAAAATACTATAATAAGACGATTGGATTATAAATTATAATTACTTAATATTTTTAAATAATAATAATAATAATAGTAATAATAAAAATTATAGGAAAAAACTATTAAAACAAAAATCATACTTTACTTCAATATTTAATCTAGAAATAGATTAGATACCATTGTCTATACCATTAATAAAGGAGTCTTAATTCATCTTTTGGATATATATAAATTTTTATTATTTTATTCTTTGAGTAAGAACTTTTTTTTTAAACTAAAATAATTATCTATAATAAAAAATTTAGCTACAAAATAAATAAAAACTATTTACTATACGTTTATAAAAATTAATTATATTTATTTTTATAATTATTTTAATGAATTTTATTATAATCTAATAATTTTTTTATTGCAATACTTATTTTTAATAATTATTTATAGGATTATATAAAAAGCTACGTTATTTGGTAGCTTTTTTTCGTGTCATCTTTTAACTGGATAACTTTATCTTCTAATAAATAAAAAATATTTTACTTATTTATTTAATAAAATAAATAATTTAATAAATTTTATTTCAAAAGGACTAAATTCTTCTTTTTAAAAAATAATATATTATATAATATTTTAATACAAAATTATATATATGTATATATTTAAATTACATTATTTTTTTAACTTTTTAATTAATTATTGATAAAAATAATAAAATTACGTATTTTTTATGTAATAAAACTGTGAATACACAAGTCTCTAGAATAAAAGTTTATAAAAAAAAAAAACTTATAGTATTTTGCTAAAGATAAATAATGGCTAAATAACATTATTTACCCATTTAATTTTTGTTTTAGTAGAGAATTGAATGACAAAACAAGTATAAAAATCATAAGAATAAATAATGTTATTTTCATATTTAAATTTTTAAATAAAAAATTATGTATACACGACAGTAGCAATTGATGCAATCACCATGTCCAGTTCTAACCATTTTTCCTGTAAAATATACTCTCGTCATTGTTATCTTCTTTGTTATTATAGTCATGTTCTTTATCATCATCATTTAAGTGCTTTAATATTCGTCATTTTTATGATGTTTTGTTCAATATCAGTATGATCAAGTATTCAAGAACAGAGGAGTCAGTCAAGTTTTTTAAAAATTTCAATTTTCATTGCTAAGACATTACACATTTCATCAGCTTGATACAATAATTAATTAACAATTAATTAGCAGACACTATAACATAAATCACTTTAAACAATACTTCAGTTAACTAAAGACAAAGACAAATAAGTGTAACCTAAAAATAAAAACGAATACACTTTTACAAAATGTGTGCCACGTTTTCGGTTTAATGACCATTTAAGCCACAACTTTTTAACGTGACCTTTCAATCAAATAAACCACATTATAAAAAAAGTGTGGCCTATGATAATAAAAATGTATCTTGTTTAAATTAAAACTAAAAAAACAAAAACACCCGAATCTCTCCTAAACTCAAAGATATCGAATATTGATGTTCCATGCTTATAAATACTCTTTGGCAAAATTACCAAATACCTTAACCCTTAATGAAAGACTTCACATTCTTATCTATAAACCGGTAACAGATAAGGGCTTTATATACTTGTCCGTGAACCAGTGGCTAAGAAAAACTTTGCATACCTCTTGGTTAACTAACGGTGTTGTTCAATAGTTTCATCATCACATCTTGAACCAATAATGAAGTGAAGAATCACAGCACTCAAGCATTATTTTGCAAAGAGACGTTCAGGGCCATCATTGGATTAATATATATATATATACATATACTATGTGTTCAAACATGTTATTCATTATAAGAAAAAAGTTTTTGAGATAAATTTTTACCTACCAAATAAAATAGTTGTTAATTGTAATCAAAATAGTCACCAAAT
>Ga0209489_108855_pt1 | contig 13208 bp, 8 predicted proteins | sample SiratrowhiteBW_FD_187527 | JGI IMG/M metagenome (GOLD analysis project Ga0209489, IMG submission 187527) | Root nodule microbial communities of legume samples collected from California, USA - Siratro white BW (SPAdes) (version 2) | ecosystem: Host-associated > Plants > Roots > Nodule | place: USA... | reverse complement strand
AGCAGACTCTTCCTGTGGTGCTCCGACAAGTTGTACTTGCACCTTGAATCTGGTGGGAAGAGTTGGATCTTTCAACTGGACGTTGAAGTTTGGGAAGATGGTAAGGACTGCGCTTCCAGCGTTCAGTGTTGTAAGTACAGTTCCGATTACTGCCTGCTCATACTGCTTGTATGTATTATCCATCAGGGTAACCCTAGCAGTAACGGGAAGTCCTTTCCTCCCATGGAGGGTCAGCATCAGTCTAACTACTCCAAGATGAAGGGCGACATAGTCAAGTGTTCTCCATTGTTTTATCAATTCCTTGTTGATCTCCAGATCTACATACTGTTCTGCGCTGGTGGCGTGCAGTGCCACCTGGTCCATGCGAGAACTCTAGATATACTCCCGACATCCTTTCTTTGGTGTAGAGATTAACTTGTTGATAGAGGAGATCCAAGAGAACTTGGATTTATCTCGTCGGAAGACGTTGTACGGACTTAGGAGAGGAGGTAAGGAGTGGTCGATCTGTGACTCTTCTGGTATGTGCTGATATTCAATAAGATTGCCTATTTTTGAAGAAAGGGTCTTTTTACATGAATCTGGGATGGTGATTTTGGAAGATAGGGTGATAGGGATATTTTCTGTAGACGTAGAGGGGTAATCCATAGTTTGGTGTTTCTCTCTACTTACTTATCAACAATACAAACATAATGCACCGGACTTTTGGATTGAGACACATTTTTCTAGCTATCAGTTAGGCTCTGATACGAGATATATATTACTTTTATTTACAGTATTGTGCTTATAATTTGTGAAACAAATTTTCTTCTAGTAAAAAGCAAAGATAATTTATCACTCCAGCAAACATTTTCAGTATAAATATAAATTATTTAATCAATAAACTTTTTTTATCAGCAATATTTAATCTTGGAAAAATAAAAATGTTAAGAATAAGCACAGGTTTCATTAATCCGCTACTGAACATGAAAGTCAGAGAAAGGCAACAAAAGTCTTTATCATAGGTTGAAATCGTTTATGAATGTTAGGTGTTTTCACATAAATCTTATCTAACGGTTATAGATAGTATTCTATTTAATCAATTTGTCTATTTTCAATATAACGACATATCTAGTAAAGAAAATTATAAATGAGATTCTACACCACACGTATAAAAAATATTTCTTAAAAATATATCTTTTACCAATTAATAAATAAAAATTATTGAAATACAAGTTCATAAAACTCCTACAATGAAAAAAAATATTAAAAATAATATAGTAAAAACTAACTTAAACTTATGTCATAATTCTTCAATTGAATTAAAAATAAAACAGATTCTTATGACGTTAAAGCTGTCATGTTCTTGTGCCCCTAATTTCCTGCAAACTAGAAGCTTCTTGTGCCCCTAAGAAGCCAATCCATTTTCCATGAATTACTAATGAGTTGGTGAGGATAATGCATCGTGAAAGCAACTATACAGTTAATCTGTTATAAGTGGAAATCAAATTTAAGTCTTATATATATATATATATAAAACTTTCAGATAAACTTTTATTATTATTATTATCATTATTATAAATTTTATGACTAATAATAATAATAAATTATTATTAATTATATTATTGATAATTTTCATAATAATAATAGTAACAATATTAATAATAATATTATTATTATCATTAATATTATTAATGATATTATTATAAATATTATGAATATTATTATTAAAAATATATAATAATAATGATACTAATATTATTAATAATAATAATAATAATATTCATGATAATAATAATAATATTGCTAATACTAATAATATTAATAATATCAGTAACAATAGTAATATTAATAATAATAATAATAATATTCATCATAATAATATTTATAACATGCTTGGAAAATAATAATAATATATTAATAATATTATTAATACTAATATTAATAATTTTTAATAATAATATTCACAATAATATTATTAATAATATTTATGAAATTTTTTTAATAAAAGAGTAATGTTGTTTATGTTTTATTAAATATTAAAAGTATTTTTATGTATTAAAAATAAAATTATTTAAATAAAAAGTAATACTAAAAATAATTTAAAAATATGTTTGCTGTAATATAATGGTATAGGTGAAATTTATTAGCTTTGGTACAGATTTACGTTTTCACTAATAGTTTTATTTTTATTTTCTATCTGTAAATGATCAGCATTGCTAATTTAATTTTTAACAATACAAAAAATGTGATTTATTTTTTGAATATAAACAAACAAAATAGTTTGTAATAACATGACTTTAAAAATTTACTGTAAAATCATTCTTAAAATTACATTTTAATAACAAAATAAATTTATAAAATTTAATAATTACATGGAAATATAGAATTTTTTTTACATAATTAAATATTAAAATAAGTATTTAATTCTTTGAAAAGTTAAATTCAAAACGTCTTAAATAGATTGGTCATTTATTTTGCTGTAAATCATATAATTAATGTTGAGGTGACACATCATTAGTCTTGATAATTTCTGAGTTTGAGCGTGATCACAGGCTGCTTCCCCTCACATTTATAAACCTTGCCCTTCATAATTTAAAAGTCCATTTTCTTGTTGGGAGTATGAATGATGTGGGTGAAATCTCACCAACTTATTTAGCTTCATTTTATCCGTAAATAATTTTATTCAACTTAAGATCTAGAAAGAAAATTACATATTTTTATTAAATTATTTTAATATGGTCAACTGTTTATTATTTTTTAAATATATTATTTTCAAATATTCATATATTAATTTAATTAGTATCTCAAAACACTATATAAAATTAACATCATAAATTTAATATATCTTATACACACAAAGACATAATTATTTCCCCTCTCACATTTAACCTAATATATAACTCTTGTTAATTTGTTATTTTTTGGTGATTATAATTTTTTTCATTGTTCCTTGATATTGAAGAGAATAATATGTCACTTTGATATCTGTTTTAACTTTTAATTTATTGTAAGAAAAAATATTTAGACAGGTATGAGCGTACTCATGATCCAATAAGAATAAGATACATATTTTATATCATTATATACAAAACTCAGAGTATAAATCTTTATTTCTGAATAAAGAAGAAGTATAATTAAACTCACACATCCACGTATCATTAATTGCCTAAATAAATTAATTATGATTTTTTATTTGATTACAATAAAATGAATAAATAAACTATATGCAAGCAACTTGTTATAAAAAATAGAAAAATTATAGACTCACATTATATTTTTCTCTTACTTCCATCTTTCAACTCCTTGCAATAATAAAATATTATATTTAACTAATAAAAATAAATACAAACAAAATGTTGGCATAAAAAAAAATAGTATTAGTGGTTGTTAAATGGAAATATAAAAGAATGATGGTGTTAAACAAAGAAAATATTGCTGAATTTCATAAAAATGTTCTGTTCACACCGTTTACTTTTCTTAAGATAAGATATTTATATTATCGTGTTAGATCCATTCTCTTTTTTCTATTCCTTACTCCATGATTATACTAATACATGCATCAATCCTTTCGTGTATAAATACTCGGGGTTACAGTATTGGCTTCTCACAGCCACTAGTCTCAAATATCTACATAGTCAGATTCATAAGAAACTATCGTTGCTATAGCAATGAGTTCAATAGTGGAGAAGCGGAACTTGGTGAAGGGGAGGGTAGTGTTGATCCGAAAGAGTGTGATTGAAACCTTAACCAATGTCACGGCTCTTGTTGGCACTGGCATCAAGCTCATTGGCTCCTCAGATGAATATGATATCACTAAATCTGTGTCTTTCAAGTTGATCAGTAGTTCTAAGTCAGACCCTTGTTAGTCTTCTCTCTTTTGATTATGTTTTTCTTTCACTTTGACATTATTTAGTATACAAGTTTTTATATTACTAATCAATTAGAAATAAAATCTTTTAATAATTTATGAATAAGTGTAAATATCAGTTTACAAGTCAATTTTATAAGAATAAATTAGACTTAAAATTTACTTCTATTACTTTAATAAGATTGTTAAGCCTATATGCATTCTTTGAACACGTACTCTTTTGTCATTATTTTTGGATTTTGATTTGTAAGCATTTTGCAGGTGGAAATTTGGCTGGGAAAGTTGGAAGGGATAGCTATTTGGAGAACAATGTTTCTGTGTTACGAAGCTTGGGAGAGAGAGATGAGGAATTCAATATTTATTTTGAATGGGATGAGAAGGAAATGGGAATTCCAGGAGCATTTTACGTAACAAACCTAATGAATGATGAGTTCTTCCTTGTTAGTATGACTCTTGAATATGGTGAGCAGGACCAAAACAACATTCACTTTGTGTGTAACTCGTGGGTTCACAACCGTAAGTGTTACAAAACGGATCGCATTTTCTTTGCCAACACTGTAAGTCAAATCACGATCATTGTTATATATTTCCATTTTTGATTTAAATGAGAAAAGTATATATTTGAGGAAAAAATGTGTATTGCAGCCATATCTTCCTGGTATTGGGACACCAGTGGCATTACAGCCGTACAGAGAAGAAGAGTTGAAGAATTTGAAGGGAGATGGAACTGGAAAGCGTGAGAGATGGGATAGGATCTATGATTATGATGTTTACAATGATCTTGGCTTCCTAGAGAGCGATGGACAAGATGTTCACCCAATTCTTGGAGGCCCCCAACATCCCTACCCTCGTAGGGTTAGGACTGGGAGAAACCTCATCCACAGGAACCAGAGTGGTGCGTTACATTTATCATGATTTAATTGCATAGTCTAAAGAAAGCTCCAGTCCACAAAACATGTGATAAATAAAAGCTTTGAATTCTGATAACAAAAGTGTGATTTTTTTTTTTCATTCTCGTACAATATTTTTTTAAAATTTTCAATAATTTTTTCTTAATTCCTAGACACAATTTCATTATAACATAATTTCAATCTGAATTCAAAATAAAATCATACCATTATAGTGCATATTAATTGAAATCGTGTTTATATAACACAATTTTAATTTGATGTGAAATAATTTCACTTTAATTCTATTACACTGAAATTGTACTCATATAATATTTAAATTTTAAAATATTTAAATTTTAAAATTATACAATTGTACCATGATTTCATTAGTTTTTTTTAATACAATCGTGTCACTTAGCACGATTTGATTTATTTATAATGAGAATAATTTCTTTTTACCTATTATAAGAATTTTGATAACCTCTTACTTTATAAGTTGTCTCTGTTGTATGTATGTCCTAGAGTCTAATTCAAAAAATATTTTTTTAAATTTTTAATAAAAATTAAAAAAAAAACTAATAAAATGATTTCTTAAAAGTTAAGTATAAATTTTTATTATAGTTATAGAAATAAGAAATATATTTATTTATAATCAAGAATATTTGAATTATATAAGTTTTTGTTTATTTTTTTAAATTTAGATAGATGAACTCGATATTTTTTTTTATATTTAACTAACATTGTTTATATGCATGAATCTTGATTGTTATAACGTGATATATAGATCTGTGTGAGTTTCTTATATTTTGAAAATTATGCAGGCGGCTCTGGGCAAGGTGGCGATTACGAGGTACCAGCCGAGTTTAATTACGTGCCAAGAGATGAAAATTTCAGTCACGTGAAGACTAAAGAGTTTCTTCAACTAGGAACCAAAACTTTAGGTGAAAGAGTGGAACCGTTGCTCCTATCTTTGTATTTGAAGACCACAGGCAACGAATTTAATGGCTTCGAAGAAGTGCAGAAACTGTATGAAGGTGGCGTTAATCTGCCTCTATCTCTCACTCCCAACGGTGCTCCAAGTGTTCTTAAGTTCCCAAAACCTAGTGTAATCCAAGGTAACCTAGTCACTTCCCACTCCAACATAACTACTTTAATTACACCATTTGTTAATTTCATTTTCTTTCTTATAATTTTTTTTTTATAGAAAGCGAGTTTGCATGGATGACGGATGAAGAATTTGCTAGACAAATGATTGCCGGTGTAAACCCTGTTGTAATTCGCCTTCTTCAAGTAAGTGCAAACATATAGTTATATTTGCTGAATTATTCTATTGTCATGGCCTTTCTTTCTGATTATTCGAAATCTTTATTAATGGCAGAAGGAGGAACTCGCATCCTCATGGACAATACCTTGCAGCTGTTTTCAACACAGTTCAGTAACAAAAAAAGACTTGGAGATTAACATGAATGGGGTCAAAGTAGATGAGGTATTAAAGAAAAATATAAACTAGTTCAATATTTTCTTTAATTACTTGGATTTGGAATTATTTTTTTTCCAGTATGGAGGGACCTGAATATGAAATTAACAAGGTGATCACTGAAATTAAATTTGTGGAACAGGCACTTGCTGATAGGAGATTATTCATATTGGATTACTATGACGCATTCATGCCCTATTTGGAGAAGATAAACGACCTTCCTTCTGCAAAGGCTTATGCCACCAAGACATTCTTGTTCTTGAACGATGATGGAACATTGAAACCACTTGCTATTGAATTAAGCAAGCCATATCAATGTTTTCATTATCATTGGGGTACCGAGACCATAGTGGCGCTGCCTGCAGACAGAGGTGTTCAAAGTACAATTTGGCTATTGGCCAAAGCTCATGTTATTGTAAATGACACCAACTATCACCAGCTCATAAGCCACTGGTATATCTATATGTGTATAAGAATTCCATCTTCTAGCAACATCCATATATGTAGTATGAAATTTAACCTTGTAACTTGTCTGGTTTCTGTCACAGGTTAAATACTCATGCAGTGATTGAGCCATTTTCCATAGCAACAAACAGGAACCTCAGTGTACTTCACCCCATTTACAAGCTTCTTCATCCTCACTTCCGTGACACCATAAATATCAATGCACTTGCTAGGAAATCCCTGATTAATGCAGGTAGCATTATAGAGCAAACTTTTTTGCCTGGACCATATTCTATGGAGATATCTTCTGCTGTATACAAGAATTGGGTGTTCACTGAACAAGCATTACCAAAGGATCTCCTCAAAAGGTAATTAATTAACCGTATCAAGTTAGAAACATCAATGTGTGGGAAAAATATCAAAATAACTCTTTTATTTTTTCCTTTTGATTGATTTAGAGGATTGGCTGTTGAGGATAAGTGTGCCCCTCATGGCCTTAAGCTTACGATAGAGGACTATCCTTATGCTGTTGATGGACTAGAAATATGGAATGCTACTAAGAAGTGGGTACAAGACTATGTCTCTTTGTATTATTCAGAAGATGATGAAGTTGAACAGGATACTGAATTGCAAGCATGGTGGGAGGAAGTTGTGGAGAAGGGTCACGGTGACTTAAATCGTGCAAAATGGCCTGAATTGAAGACTTCTCAAGATCTGGTTGAAACTTGCACTACTATAATATGGATTGCTTCAGCTCTTCATGCAGCTGTTAATTTTGGACAGTACCCTTATGGAGGTTATATCCTGAACCGTCCTACACAAAGCCGAAGATGGCTCCCAGAACCAAAATCTCAAGAGTATGATGAGATGATAAAAAATCCTCAAGAAGCTTTTCTGAAAACAATTACTCCAAAGTACCAGACTGTTATTGATCTTACAGTGATGGAGGTACTATCAACTCATGCTTCTGACGAGTTATATCTTGGACAAAGGGACAGTCTGAATTGGACTGCTGATCAAAAGGCAAAAAATTCTTTTCAAAAATTTACACAAGACCTAGAAACAATTGAGGATAATATCTCAAAAAGGAACCAGAACCCAGAGAATAAAAATCGAACTGGACCAATCAAATTGCCCTACACTGTGCTTCTTCCTACCAGTGAACCAGGGCTGACTTTTAGAGGAATCCCTAACAGTATCTCCATCTAAACACACATGGTGGTTTCCTTTTGTGCTATGCTTTTACCTTTCAATAACAGACGCATGTTATGGGCATGCCTCGTTGTGTGTGTTCTTGTTTAAGTCGCGTTTGTTCTATGCAGCTTTTGTATCTCTTTAGCAGATATTATGAATCGGAGCTTGTTATTTGGACTTTGAGTTGTATTATTCATGAGTCATTATATATCATGAATATTATATGTTTACATTTTATCTAAATCATTCCTTTAATTTTCTAGAAAATAGTTATAGACTAAAAATCAACCTAGAATTTAACTTAAAAGAGATAAATAATATAATATCTGAATATTTTTTCATAAAAAAGTTAAAAAAAAAAATCAATTATTTAGTTTTTATAACAATCACTAACATTCTCTCTAAGAAGATATTATGTTTTAGTTTTATAAAAACTACTAACTCTTTATCTTTTTAAAAAGTTGTTATCCTTTTCTTTGCCTTCTCTATTAAATTTCACCTTCATTTCTTATCAACTAACTATCAGAACTCATTCCTAGATTATCGTGTTGAGTAGAACAAAAATGTTAGATCAGATTCTTGAACAGAGTTAGTTGCCCGTGATTTTATATTTTTTGAACTTTTTTTAGTATCTCTAGTCTATAGAGATAAGAGAAGCTAGTTTAAATATTTTTAATAAATATTATAGTTATTTGTGTTGTAAATTTGGGTAAGGAAAACTAGTTGTATGTTTTTAGTAGATACTATATTTATTTGTCTTGCAAATTTGCAAATTTAGGTAAGGGAAGCTAGTTGTATATTTTTATAGATATTGTAATTATTTGTCTTGTGAATTTGGGTAAGAGAAGCTAGTTTGAAGTTTGAATGTTTTTTTTAGATATGAATTGGATGAAGTTAAATGAGTGTTTATGTATTGTATAATATTGTATCATTGTTTGTGAATGATGTGGTGTGTGATCAAGACATACATGTGTTGAGATCGTGACTCTATTAGTTATTGAAATCATAAATGAAGATGGCTAGGTGGTGAGAGTCGAAGGAGGTTCATATGATTGCGTCACGGTGTGAAAAAGAACCAGTTGGACAAGATCATATGGATTAATAGATTTATATGATTGTGTTACGGTGTGGAAAAGAACCGGGGTCAGACCAGATCATGCGGGTTAAAGGATTCCTATGACTGCGCTACGATGTGAAAAAAGAACCGGTCAAACCAGATCATGTGGGTTAAAGGGTTCATATAACTACGTTACAATGTGAAAAAGAATCGGTCAGACCAAATCATATGGATTAAAATGTTTATATGACTGCGCTACGGTGTGAAAAAGAACCGATTAGACCAGATCATATGGATTGACATGCTAACATGACTGCCCTACGATGTGAAAAGGACCTGTTAGACCAGATCATATGAATTGACAAGTTAACATGATTGTACTACGGTGTGAAAAAGAACTGATCAGACCAGATCATGTGGGTTCAAGGGTTCAGACCATATCATGTGGGTTAAAGGGTTCATATGACTGCGCTATGTGAAAAAAAACCTGTCAAACCAAATCATATTGATTGAAATGTTTCAGAAGATATGGATACAAGGCTTCTAGAAGGAAACTAATATCAATTATGTGATTTTGTCTTTATGATAAAATCAAATTACCAACAATTCTGTTTATTTATTTTTATGACATTATCAGATTGTAATCATTTTATTGTGTTTTCTTTATTTAGCTATACCTAGAATGGGTACAATACTTATATATATTCAGTTCTCTATTTTTAATCAGATAAAAAAATAGAGAGAATATTTGCATTCTCATATCCGATATTCATATTTGTTCATCTTTTTATTTTTTATAATCTGGTATCATAACTTTAATTTGAGAGCTTTGTTTGCTATATTTATCATGGCCGAAATTGTTGATCCCTCAAAAGATTTTAGTTCACCTTATCATGTTAGTTCTCAACAACATATGATTTATTCTCTCGGTATACAACAAGAGAGACAATTTTTTTATAATCAGCCAAAGCCAAATATTGATACTAGCAGAAGAAGTTACAAAAGGCGACATACTTCTAAAGTTTGCAGTCATTGTGGAATGACAGGGCATGTGATTGATACATGCTATAGAAAACATGGTTTTTCACCTCAGTTCAAGTTTAAAAGTCAGAAATCCAGCAAATTATGAAGGTTCAAGGTTAGAAGTACATCTTCAGCAAATTGGTTTTACTCCTGAGCAATATCAAACATTTTCGTCATTCTACAACAGTCTAAATCCAGTCACAATGCCTCTAATCATATCTCTGTTATTCCTTCTCACACAACACACACTGATAATAAATTTTTCTCTTCCTTTTAGTTCTTGGATTCTTGATAGCGGTGCTACTGATCATATTTGTTCATCCTTGACTCATTTCACTTCATATCATCAAATTAATTCTATCTCTGTCAAATTACCAAAGGAAATCAAGTCATTGCAAATTATTCTGAAAGAGTTTTCATCAGTTACGATCATGTCCTAGATAATGTTTTGTATATTTCTAACTTCACCTTTTAATCTTCTTTCAGTAGCAAAGTTAATTGATAATTTATCTTGTGTGATTATTTTTTATTCTAATGATTGTGACATTAAGGACAAAAACTCCTTAAAAGTTATTGGATCAGCTGAGATGCAAGATAGACTTTATATACTCAGGGTCCCTTCTTATCAAAACCTTCAAATCAAACCTGTTAAATCTTTACATATCACCAGTTAATTTTACTGCTAGTAATCTCGAAATCCTTTGGCATTTTCGGTTAGGGCATGTTTCAAACAAATCTATTGACGTTATCAAAAATAAATTTCCTTTTGTTAAATATAACAAATATTTTATTTGTGATGTTTGTCATTTTGCTAAGCAAAAAAGGCTTCTTTTTCCTCTTAGTGCATCTAAATCTAAAAAATATTTTGATTTGATTCATGTTGATGTGTAGGGACCATACTCATTATCATCAATTCATAGTCATAAATATTTCTTGACCATAGTTGATGATTATTCAAGGTACACATGGGTTTTTCCTTTAAAACAAAAATCTGAATTTGTTAAGATTTTAGAAAATTTTGTTGTTTTTAGTTAGACACAATTTGAGACAGTAATTAAAATAATAAGAAGTGATAATGAGACTGAATTTTTTATGACTATTTTTTTATTAACAAAGGAATAATACATCAAACTTCATGTGTCAATACTCCACAACAAAATAGTATAGTTGAAAGGAAACATGGTCATTTATTAAATGTAGTAAGAGCTCTCATGATATAGTCTCACGCTCGAGTTGAGCAGTATCTGAGACCAGATTATGAAAAAATAAAGAGATAAACAAAAATGAACAAAGGATATGAGAATAAAAATATTCTCTTTGTTTTTTTATCTGATCAAAAGTAGAGAATTGAATATATACAAGCATTGTACCCAATCTAGGTATAGTTAAATAAAAGAAAACAAAATAAAATAATTACAATCAAACAAATAAACAGATTTGATGGTAATTTGATTTTGTCATAAAGACTAAATCAAATAATTAATATTAGTTTCCTTTTATAAGCCTTGTATATCCTCATGTTTATATAATTGTAATTAACCGATTAGACCAGATTATATGGATTGACTACCAGGTGAACAAGAACCAATTAGACCATTAATATGAATTAACTATGTCACAAGTGTGATATGTTGATGATAATAAGATGTATGAGATGAATTATAAAAGTTTGATTTGTTGTTGTTTGGTTGAGATAAAAATTTAATTTATGAAAAAACATTTTTTGAAAACTCTCTAGCTTATCATTATTTTTGTGTGGTGTTTGTTTTCTTTTTAAATCTGCAATGATTGTGCATTAAGTGAGCAAAAAATTTGGCAGGTAATATGATTCCTTAGTTAGCTGATGGATAAGTTTAATTTTATTTTATTTTGAGATTATATAAAAACAATTTTATTAAATTTTATGTGGAAAAATATATTTTAAAATAAATGATGAATATATGGATATTTTATATTTAAATTTATTATATATTTTTATGTAGTAGAGTTACAATATGAAATATTACAATTCCTATTCCTTTCTTTAATTATTTAAAAAGACATGTGATTTTGTAATCGAATTTTAAGGATAGTTTAAAAAGTCTTATGGTTCTTAATCTCTACCATGACGTTTTCTGGAAGGTCCACAGTGAAACCCCAGTTTCATGTTAATTAATTGAAAATTAATATTTGTCTTCTTTATAATAATTCATAGTTAAATAATTGTGAAAGGTTGACACTGATACATATAGTTAAATTATAAAAAACAAATATATATTTAAGATAAGCCCACGAGGTTATATAATATTGCTGTAGCTTTATTATTCTCCTTGGTAGTAGTGCATACCTTGGTTTATTCGACAATTTGGCAGAAAAAAAAAAAAGAAGAAAACATTCTCATCATGTTACTCTCTTTCATGTGAGAGATATAAATAAAATATACTCAAATATAAATCACTATATATTTTTCTCTTTTCTTTATTTCTTTTCTGTTTTCTTTCTTAATACAAGCATTAACATGCTATTAGTTTGATTGAAATGGAATTTTCTTTAAAAAGAATCTAAATTTTAAGAAAATTTTAAAAATATGTGATACGATGAAATTTTCTAAAAGAAAACATTTTGAGCATTCACAATGTTGTTATCGTTTTTAGCATTGAAAATTAGTTTCTTAGCACTGGATTCAATGAATAGTCATCCTTGCTTTCCACGTGACGTCTAGTTTTCTAAACAGTGGGCTACTTTATTTTAAAATATTCGCCGTCATGTAAGTTTTTTTAACTATTGGTCACAAACAAAATTGATATTTATTTCATTTTCAAAATTTATTATTTCAAAAGTAAAATATAATTAATAATTATTTAACTTAAAAATGAATATGAGTTAAGAAATTCAATCTAAAAAAAATAAAACTATCTGTTGGGTAAATGATAATATTTTATAAGATATGTTGTATATAATTAACAAAGAAATAGTTTTTCTAATCTAAAGTAAAAGAAAATGTTGGAAAGGGTATTTAATTGGACTTTTTTAAAGCTTTTTCGCAGATCCTAAACTATATTGGATGATTTTTGTCGGAATACCTACCTATGAAAAGCTCGTTTTTTAAAAGGAGAACGAGAACAAAATATTCTTTTACAATTTCATGTAATATATGTTATAAATATTCTTTCTGCAATCTCAGTTAAATTTTTCCGAGTATTCTTTAATAGTATTTCATCATTCTTTCCAACATGTCTTTAAACTCAATCACAATCCCAATATTTTAAAAGTAAAGTTTTCATTTGAATATATATA
>Ga0209489_108850_pt1 | contig 13216 bp, 16 predicted proteins | sample SiratrowhiteBW_FD_187527 | JGI IMG/M metagenome (GOLD analysis project Ga0209489, IMG submission 187527) | Root nodule microbial communities of legume samples collected from California, USA - Siratro white BW (SPAdes) (version 2) | ecosystem: Host-associated > Plants > Roots > Nodule | place... | reverse complement strand
TGTATATATATATATATATATATAACTTTATCCTGAATTAGACAAAAATCAGAGAAACTAAAATTTAAACTTACACGTATAAAGACAAAAATTATTAATTTTAAACATAGCGATTAAAATGTAAAGTCTATTTAAATATGGATGTTATCTAAAAACTATTCAGTCTAGGAAAGACAACTATGTAAAAATAGAAAGAAGATGAAAAAGTATAATGTAAATGGTTTGAACCGCGTCAAAATTTTCTCCGTTTTTCAATCCAATCATATTAAACCTAATTAGGTTGGATTTTTCTTTCTTTTTATTTAGCAATTCATACTAGTACAAAAATATTATATTATATCACCCAAACTACATTGATATTCATGTAAGCATTATTTAAAAAAATACAATAACATTTTATCAAATAACAGACCGCATAATATATTAGTTGAACTAGCAATTTATGTAGTATCTCGTAAACTAATAAATAGTAACAAAATGCATATATCTTCATTCTTTTTTATATTTTCTATGTTCTCTGTCATTGTTTTATAAGTAATTGTTATATATGTATATTTATTATTGACATGAAATATTTGACAGATTTTTAATGATTATTTTTTACCAAAAAATTAATTAGTTATTTTAATTGAATTTTAGCTTTTAATCCCATTTTATTATTTATTACTCACTATAAATTCCATTAATGCTTATATTTGGTTAAAAGATTGTATTGGTCATCTCTAATAGACTATATATTTCCAAACACATTTTTTTTTTTATATTCGTAATAGTGGAATTTCATACAATCTATTATTCTCTCTCAACATATTACAGGCACACACATTGAATATACACTATTTAATATTCAACCAATTTTCTAAGACTTGCTTCTTTACATTATAAGAATGTATATTGAGCATTAGCAAGAAAGGAGAATACTTGGATCGTCCCATCCCACCAAGGAAAAGCCCAATTACTGAATTATTTTGACCCAAATAATCTTCAAACTGCTTTTTGCTACATCTCCAAAGGTTTGTTGAGGCACTTCTAATTTTTATAAGATATTTAAAATGTCCTTGAATTATTATTGTACAGACCAAATTGTCCCTCAAAACCTTAAAATTTTATTATAATCTTTCCAACTTACTTTCACTGTTTCTTACCTTATATGGATTGTTGTCACCTGCAATCCATCTTAGATTGTGTTGTTGCGGTATGCTTCCGTGAATCACTACTATTTACATATTTATCAACTATTTAAAGTAAAAGATAATTTACTAAATGTTTTATGATTGATTTGGATGAATTTTATGATTTGAGAGTGTTTTGTGAGTTTTTGATTTTAGTTGAAAATGAGTTTCAGAATATTCTGAAACTGTTATTAGAATCCCAAAAACAGTTCCGAAGCAGTTCATTTTATAATTGTTTTCTTTATCATTCTATAACTGTTTCGGAATGTTCTTCAGAATGTTCTCCAGAACTTATTTTCAACGAAAATAAAAAATCTACCCAACTTATCCTAACTATCTACGTTACCATCGCTGTACAGCTTATGCTTATCGCTGCTCAACCACCACTCCGCTACCACTGATGACACTCAAAGCTCCTACTGCCAGAGAACACATTCTTTACCATACTCCCTCTTTCACTGTTACATTGCTGCTATAACGTATAGAAAGATAGAACTGTCTTTGCAAACGAAACAAAGTTTAGGAATTTTATTTAAATTTGGAGGTGCCGAAGAAGCCTAGGAGGTGCAGGAAGAAGCAGTCTAATCTTCAACCGTTAGCCCAATATCTTTTAAGCTCATTCTCATCTAATATTGGGGTGTTTCTTTTTCAACCCATAACTTCAATCTGCACCCCATAAAATGTTTATATTACATTATATGGTTTCTTACAGAGGAAAAATGTTTAACTATTTTTTTACTAGTAAAAAAACCTACTTACATTTTAAAAAACAGCAAGTGGGCCGTGGTGGACCTGGTGAGTCTTGGGGCCGGGCTACGGCGCAGCACATAATAGCTTGCGGTGGTCGGAGAGATGAACGGGATGGAGTGCGCCGCGAAAGGGAGCGGAGCACGTTGCGGCGGTGCCGCCACGCGTCTCTGCGCTCGCTGCGAAGCCGTCGCTTATTGCTCTCTCTCTCACCAGGTTTGCATGAACTTCTCTTGCGTTTGTGCGCCATTAGGTTGTAAATTGCGTTGTAAATTCACACATAGCTTCACTGCTTTCGCATATGGTTTCTTAGATTGCACACTGGAGTCGTCACAAACACGAGTGTGATAGGTTGCAACAACAGATGAAGAGTGTTGAAGTCCTCAACGATTTTCCCTTCACTTTCTCTCGCGAAGCCACGTTTCAGGTCATCACTCATCTTCTTCCTTCTACCGCTTTTACGAGCTATATGATTTCTTATTTAGTTTTAACTTTTTTTTTTTGTTTAATCGATGTTGATGTTGTTTTAACAGGTTTGTGTGAAGCAGGAAGGTAGGTGTTCATTTTTTAGCAACAGAGGTCTTCATAAAGTGGGAATGTGGATGCATGAATGCGGTTGTGGGGCATCATCTGCCTCATTTGATTGTTTAGGGTTTCCTCTTATTCCCTTCATATTCCGAAACTTAATTAAATTTCAATTCATATCAATGATGAGTTCCTTTTGGAGTTAAGAATAATCCAACTTATGATTATAATGTAGTTACAACCTTTTTACTTCAGGTTTTGAATTTTGTTTTTTGCAGGTTAAATAATGGTTGGGATCTCCCAAGTGTTTTATGTCCATGTGGTAAGTTTGTTTGTCAAGCTTCATCTTCTTCAACTTCCCTTTCCTCTTTTTTGATTAGATTTAGAATTAAATGCAATGTATAATTGGTTAGGGCCAAACGCTCTGGTATTAGAACAATTGCATAGTTGGGGAGACTACTATAGGTGGAGAAGCATCCCACTAGACTCGCCTGCTGCTTTGGTTCTTCATTGGGTATGGTTGTGTAAACTTTTGTCACAATTAGCTCTAGGAAATGCCATACTTTTATTCTCCTTTCAATTTTTTGACTGGGAATCTGTTTTTTCTCATTTTGTTTGTAATGAGCAGTAATGATGTGTGGAGTTGGCTTGGCTCTTATTTTGTTTGCAGTCCAAATACAAGGGGTGGGAGGCTTAGTCCCCGCACTTCCTTTTCAGACTTTACCTACCACAATAAAATGTCTGCTTTCACCTGTTAATTCTGTAGGGGAATGGATCTTTGTCCCATTGGTTACTGTGATAGAAGAGAACGGGCTACTAAATTTACTGCCTCTAGTACAATCATAAGCATAGACATATGTTTTCATCATTACATTTGTTTTAATTATTTGGTTTTTACAGAATTAAAGGATTGCCTCTTTTTCAGCCGCTTACAATATATCATGCTGCTCGTCTTGTTGGAATTACAGCCTTGAATCCTGAAATCAGTGAAAAGTTGTACATACATTACCTTGGTATATCTTCACCTATAAATTTTCTCTAAGCATTTTAATTTCAAAGTTGGAGTATTTTTCATTAGTTATCTTTTATGCTATATGTTAGGAATTGGACCTGAATTGTGTAAGTTTCTCTAAAATACTTTGACCATTATATGCATATGTAGTATATGAATGTATCTGAGGGCCAAGGGATATTTATACAAATGTTTTGCTTAAAAAGGGTTGGTTATGTATTTTTCTTACCATTGATTTCCTGACATATAACTTGGCTTCATGATTATATATGGAAGGACCTGAGAAAGAGCTGCTTCAACTTGTTGTGTTTGGAGAATTACTGGCACTCTTCCCTGATGTACATATTCATATAGAACTTGTTGGACCTGCAATTCCTCCTCAAAGGTCTGATCCCTTCTCATAAGTGATTGAATTATCATCTGATACTGATCCTATTTGGTCTAAATATCTGTCCTTTTTGCTTCGGAATGAACAGGGATGGCGAGAAAATTCACATTTCCAAGTATGCTTGTTGCAATGAAGATGAGTGTGAGTGCAAAATAGCAGCAGTTAAAAATACATATTTTCGAACAGAGTCTGGTTCAGCAGTGACATTGCAGCTTTGGCATGGATTCTATCACGACCGATATAGAGATATTGTTAAGGTATGTTGCAACATTTGAAAGTGATCTCGTATGTTATAGTCATTTAATGTAATTTTGCTTGATTTTTTTTTCTATGGAATCCCCAATTTACCATTTACTTTAAGTATTGTTTCACTTACAGGATTCCTCTCCTCACCTAATAATTGCTCCAAATGGTGGCATTGCTGCTTATTCTAGTTGGTTACCAAGTATTGTATGTCTCCCACCTTGTACTTATCCTTGACTTGGGCGTTAGTTTATTTTTTATACTGCCTTTAAAAGGTTAGTAAACATTGCTAGACGGTTTTTCTTCATTTTCTTTGTTTCTTGCAAAATTTCAGGAGTTAATTGAAAAGATTGACGTCCCAGCTGTTTTTACTGATTATTGTGAGGAAGCATGTCATCTTGCAGCAAGTTGCATTAAGACTGTATCTCACCGTCCTCTTAAATTGCCAGTAAGCTTTTTATTCATATTTTGCTGTCTCGGAAAATAATTTTTTTGAAGTTAAATTAATCATTTAGTTGACATTCAATTAGGTATCTGTTAATGTATACCAAATAGTTTTTGTTGTTACTGTGTTTCTAAGGTTTTAGTTCCTATCCGCTTAGCAGGGACCAATGTCTATTAATAAAAGGCCTTTAGATTAAAACTGAAGCTTGTTTCATACAAGGACTGATTCCTAAATTAGTGTTATCAATAGGGACCAAGTAGTTATTTGAACCTTGTTTACCATTAGCATAATCTTTTGATAATCCATTGCACTATTGTGTAGGTTCAGTTAAATCCTTTCAGGCAGCCCATAGCCGTGGAAGACAGCGTGCTATTGCTTCCCTGCTACTCGAATTGCTTTCTTTTTGGGATGTAAAGAGTTACTCAGAATATCTTGATTCTAGAGCCAACAATATTAGCCGGAACAACAAACCTAATTGCACCAAAAGCAAATAATTGCTTTATCTAGTGCGAATGGAAGAAATGGTTGGTAAATAACAATTAAAAGCTTTGCCAATATGCATCCTGAACCAACTTAGACCCTTGTGCCGGGTCATTTGCAACACGTCCTACAGCCACTTCAAATCATTCTAAAAATTTCGCTCTGCATAGTATACTTCTAGCTTTGTTTAGTTATATGGTAGATTTGATTTGAAGTATCTGAAGCTCTTTCTTCTGATGTCTCTCTGTATATGCTTTCCACAAAGTTCTCAGTCAAATTGTAACAGTTGATGTAATCTTCAAAAGTTGAGAGTATTTAACTTATGGGAAATGTTACTAGTACGCTTCTTTAAACTCTTTCTCAAATTATTTTTATACTGAATGAAATGTTCTGACGACTTCACCTGGAAAAAGCATGCAGTGATCGGAATGAGATTATTTAGGCAGTGAATTCAGGGGCAATTCTTCATGATTTTCTTCCTGCATCCTCGTATTTCTGAAAATACCAAAATGTGTATTTTGGATTTCAAATTCACTTAATTGAATTTTAAGTACATTAAAATGTGGACATTTTCAACTAAATTTTTAATTAAAAAAGATTTTTATCTTAAAATAAGCTTTACTTTTGTTTATTTGCAAGTTTGAATTTTGGATTGACCATTGCTTTTGCTTTCGCATCTTCAATTTATCAACTAACTTGCTTCTTTCTTCTTTAATGTCCTCAACTCGTTGATGAACTAAATAATATTTTCAACACTTAATAGAATAATTTTTTTTAACAAGAACTTCACTAAAATAAGATATTTAAAACTTAATTATACTTTGAAAATTTAGTAGTAATCTTTCTATATTGAATTATAAGCCTTTTCATAATTTAATTTGACTATTAGGCTTCACTTATTTTTTTTCAATTATCTTATGGAGGATATTCCTCAATTTATTAGAAAGAACTTTGGAGATTGTCTTATACATACAACTAAATGATATGAGCTTATATTCATATGAACTAATTGAATTGTCTGTTATTGGAATTAATGTTATGAATGCCACATTATAGTCCCTGGAATACTCCCACTCCTATGAAAACTTTCCGGAACCAATAAATTATATGACCTTATATTCATCTAAACTAATTGAATTGTCTGTTCTTGGAATTAATGTTATGAATGTCACATTATAGCCCCTTGAAATACTCCCACTCCTATGAAAACTTTCGAATGCCTGGAAGAATTCCCCCGTTATATCCTCCCAGTATATTTTAACAAAACTAAAGTTGAATCCATCTAGACTAGGACACTTAGTGTTCTCACATTCTCACATTGCTTACTAAACATCCAAAATGGTGTTGATCCTCAATCTATTTGTGTCGCTTTTAATACAACGACTCAGTGATCCAATACTACTATATCTAGTATATGTTGTTCACTCCCTGACCATTGCTCCAATTGGTTTCTAGATATTAAGATTTTGTCTAAACAGTTTTTAGAGGTTCCATTTGGTTTGTACCATGTGCACTTCCTCATGCTGCTGGAATATTTATCATTTTTGTATTCTCTATGAACTCATTAAATCTCTATATTTCCTTTCTGCTTCCTGATTATTACCTCTCCTTTCTTTCAAACATTTGACTGCAATGAAATCTCCTAGAACACACCATAGTTTACAATCCTGTTCTAATATAATTCCAACCATTTCATCCCATAATTCGTGTTTAGCATTGAATTCCCATGTGAAGTAGACATTAACTACAATAATTGATTTATTTTCCTTAATGCATTTATCAAAAATAGCTAAGTAGCCTCTATTTCAAATGTACTTTTCACATGAGAATTGGTCTTTGCTCTAAATTTTGTGTTATATAAGCAAAGCACAAGATTATGATGCTAAAAGTCTGCATAATCAACATACATATCTGAATATAGGATCCTGTGTGATTCTTGATTTCTGTTTTGGAGATATATCATTGATATCTTTATATACCCATCTGTATATCAGTGATGTGTTTTTGGTAGAAAACCAATTAGAATCTGTCTCATTGTGTGTCATTTTTTATATGTGCAGACCTGAGACATAGCTTTTTAGAAGGTAGTCTTTTGCAGAGTTGTCTTGTTTTTTTTGGCTATTCATTTCAGTTTTGAAATTTGTACGTTGTGTATATGGGTTGGAAGACTTCATATTCCGTTATTCAATTCATTTATTATTGTTGTTAAAAGAAACATGAGAATTGGTCTTTGCTCCAAATTATAAGGATCCTCTTAAGCCCATTTTCATATGCTTTTATCAATCCATTCAATGTCATTATTACCCATACAACTGAGCACCTCTCTTTGTTTATTTGTTCCATCTTGGTTTCTTGTAGACAAATCATACCCACCCCCTCGTCTTTTACTAATTCATGTAGATACCTCCACTTTACCAATCCCATTAGTCCTCTGACATTTAAGCTCATAACCCTCATAATTAATTTTGTCTCTCTCCCTCGTCTCTAAGCTTCCTGAGTTAGCTATCCCTTTATTCCAATTCCTCAAACCTTTTAACTATGTTTATCGTCTTCCCTTGAAATTGTTATCCCTAAATTCTTTCCTATTTTCCTTAACCTAATAGTTTCTTGACATTTATTCCTTAACTAGTCAAGTCTATTACAATTGTTAATGGCATGATCAGATACCCCATCATTGATGGAGTAAATAGCTAACCTAGTTTGCTTCCTCTATTGAGTTGTGTTTCCTTTTGTGATTCCAGCTTGTCGTTCTTCATGGTGTTTGTTGCTTGTTTCTCTAATTCACAAGTTCTGAGGTTGTACTTTTGATTACTTGATCAACTCCATTCTTGGTACTTGATTTTCTTTGTTGGGTTCATCATCAATCTCCTCTCTTTTCATCGATCTTCCATCCTTCAATTTGTTGTTGGTTTATGATGTGACTGCCTTCACCATAGTTAGGTTCGATTGCTTTCACTGTTGATCGTTGTTTCCTTCCTCTTGGTCGTAGTTGTTCATTGTGCAACTATCTTAGTTTCGATTGGCGATTTGGGACCCTAGGGCTTTAACTTCATTATTTTTCAATTTTGGATCTATGTATGATTCCTCCCTCTCTGCTCCACTTATACATAATTCCATGTTGGCACCCTTGCTTAAGGCTTCGGTAATTGTCCATACGATCCTGTATCGATTTTTTGCTTGAAACCTTACTCCTCTAGTCACCACAGTTACATGTCGTAGTTCCACCTGTCCCCATCTCTTCTTCAATTGATACAATGTATATTTGCCAGTTGATTTTCTTTAGTGCAGCTTCGTTTTCAATTGGTAACCTTACTTGTAGTCTTGCGTATTCTACCATGTCCCATGCTCTTAGGTTTTTTATCAATACCCACCAATACACCTATGGTTGCCACCACATTCTTGAAGTATTCTTCATTCCACATCGATAATGGGAGATCTCTACATTTCATCCAAACAACTTTGTTACCGTAGATCACCGTATTCGACCATGCTGAAATTGATTAAAACATAGTCTCAAACTAATTTGTGTTTTCCTCTATCTCCTTACGAACGTTTGTCCCTTCCTCCTTTGTGATCAACACCAAGTTATCACCTAGGTATCTCTAAGAACCACACGTCTTAATATTTTTTTTTTAATTTTTTGAACAGCCAAAAATAAAATGAATAAAAATGAGCACTTAAGGAGTACTCAAACCCATATACAAAAAGTAAACTTAGAGACAAAAGGCCACAGGTCAGAAACCAAAGGTGTAAACTAAACAAGAAAAGGATATAAGAAGCAGAAATAAAGTGCCCAGAACATGAAAGAGCAAGATCTGAAATACTCACAAAGTCATGCCAGAGGCGTATCCGAAAACTGCGAATTACCTGCCCCACAGCAGCAGAAATACTTCGACCAATGCCACACAACACAAACCAAAACCTGCAAAGTAAGGCGAGACCAGAACTGCTGCACAAATAACAAGGTATTACCCTTGAGGTCAGTCCCACAAAACTCCTCATGTACATCCAGGAAGACTAGTCTAGAGTATCAAGGCATTGAAGAGGTGAAAAGTGCCAATCCGAATATGAGAATGTTACTCTTTTAAACTTATGCTTGAGCCAACACCATCCCTTCAGCTGAGCTAGAGTAAAAATCTCTTTAGCGTTTACTACTCCTCTATTAAAAACCACCTTATTCCGATGATTCCATAACTCCGTCACTATAGCCACCCACATCCCTTTCCAAGTTATACTCGCACTTTTACGCCGGCACGCAAGATCGAAACTCTGGAAATGAATGGTGATAGACTCATGTCTGACATTGGCCAACCCAACCCACCTCTCGCATAGATCCCAAATATTTTGGGCCACCTTACACATAACAAACAAATGTTGTCCCGTCTCGTCGCATTCTTGGCACAATGGGCAAGACTAATCCAACAACTGTATACCTCTTTTAGCTAAGTTATATCTGGTTGGAAGCCTATCCAACAATAGCCTCCAAGCACAAACGATTGTCGATGGTACAATCCTAAGAGACCAAAGTACTTTATAAATCTCTAAACGCTGCAATAGATCCTCCTTGTTCAGTACACTATACCCAGATTTGACTGTATACTCTTGCTTATTAACACCATCTCCTACCCACACCAGCCTATCCTGCGCATCTGTGTACCAACGGACGTTGGAGATCAAAGCCACCATTTGTTCTTCTTCTTGCTTTTCCCAAATGAACCTCTCCCTCCGCCAACCTAAGCACCATCTGGAACACCCTTCGCTTGTTATATTGTCCCTATGAGCAATGTCACCCACCACACTTTCTGAGCACTGAGATATCGAAAACAGTCTCGGAAACTTTTCTTTCAAAACCTGACCATCCACCCACCTATATTCCCAGAATTTAACACGACTACCATCCCCTAGCCTCCACTGACACCTGTGATCAAACCAGTTACCTAGTGCATCCTTGTCAGAAATCTTACAGACATCTTACCATCAAGTAGAATGGAACTTTCGGGTTAGAGTAGCATCCATAATCCTCCAATTACCGTACCTGGCATCTAGGACCTCTCTCCAAAGTCCCTCTCCCGAGAGTGAATACCTCCATTTCCACTTCGCTAGTAGAGCTACATTAAAACATTCAATATCCTTAATGCCTAAGCCCCCAGTCTCGATTGGGCTACACACCTTCTTTCAATTAACCCAAGCTATCTTCCTTTCTTTGAACCTCCAACCCCACAAGAACTTTAGCCTGAATTCTCCTTATTTGGTTAAAGATAGCAATTGGTGCTTTAAAGAAAGAGAAATAAACAGGGGCAAAGTAGTGATAACCGACTTAATTAGGCACATTCTCCCCGCCAAATATAGCAATCTACCCTTCCATCTTGAAAGTCTTGACTTTATTTTGTCAACAATCGGATCCCAAAACGCAATTCTTCTAGGGTTACCCCCAATTGTGATGCCCAAGTACTTGAATGGAAGATCCATTTGTCGACAGTTAAGGCATTTAGAGTAGACGCACTTATCTAACTGGGGAATACCCACTGCCCGGACTACACTCTTATGGACGTTAACCCTAAGTCTCAAAACCAGCTCAAAGCTCCTCAAAATTGCTTTAACAGCCAACACATTCTGATACGAAGGTTCGCAGAAAAAGAGCGTATCATCTGTGAACTGCAACAGGTCCACCTTCACACTTCCATTACCCACTACCACACCACTAAACGCATTGACTCTTTTTGCTTCCCTCACAAGCCCGATGAGTCCCTCCACCACTATAAGAAACAGAAACAGTGCCAGCAGATCGCCTTGCCTAAGTCTCCTTTTAGGTTTAAACTCCTCCGTAGGACTACCGTTCACAAGAACCGAAACAGTGGCCAATTCTAAACAGGCTCGTATCCACCTAATCCATTTACAATTGAAGCCTAATCGACCCATCATGTAATACAGAAACTTCCAATCCACTGAGTCGTATGCCTTTTCAAAATCCACTTTCACGAATACTCCACTTTTCTTTGCCTTCATAAGGTAATCCACCATTTCATTTGCCACCAGAACGCTCTCCAACAAACCCCTTCCCTCCAGAAAAGCTGATTGATTAAAATCAATGACACTGGAAAGAACTTTCTTGAGCCTGTTTGCCAACACCTTGGACAAGATTTTATAGACGCACCCCACTAGCGAGATGGGCCTAAACTCATTCAAATTGGAAGGGTTAGCCTTTTTTGGAACCAGAGCTATGAACGATGCATTACACCCTCTCGGAATGAAGCCAGTATCTTGAAACCATAAAATTGCTTTGACAATGTCCTTTCCAATAACGTCCCAATTATTCTTTATAAAGAAGAAATTGTAGCTGTCTGGTCCTGGACACTTGGAGTTACCACATTGACTCACAACTTCCAGAATTTCTGGCTTAGATATAGAGCTACATAAGATGTCATTATCAGCCCCAGATATGGACTTGAACCCCACACCATCTAAATTCAACTTAAGCCCAGGAATAGCCTCAAATCTGAACTCAAAAAAGCTCTTAATGTGGCTTTTAACCCTATTTGGTTCTTCACACCAAACGCTGTTAATACTGAGCCCACAAATTTCATTCTTAACCCTTTGCCACCTCAAACTGGAGTGAAAGTATTTTGAATTGGTATCCTAGTTGTTTAACCGCATAACTCTCGCCTTCTGCTTAATCATAGCTACTTCTTTTTCTTCCATAATTCTCAATTGACTTAACAACTCCACTCTCTAAATTCTCTTGTCTTCATGAAGATTACCATCATCATCACATTGATATAACTCATCAATCTTAGCAATAAGTGTTTGTCTCACACTTTTATCTCTAGCATAAACTTCCTTATTCCAACACTTGATCTCCGATTTCAAACTTTTGCATTTTTCCTTCAAAATTTCCATACCACACCCGTTAAAGACAGTTGTACTCCAACCTTTTATTACAACTTCTTTGAAACCACTTGAGTGTTGCCATACATCAAAGGTACGGAAGGGTTTTGGTCCCCAATCTACAATACAGTTCTTGATTACTAAATTAAATTTTGGTTGCTAAATAACTACAAACTATAAATAATGATTGTATTTAGTGACCAATTAAGTCAAGATAATTAACATTAGTTACCAAGGTTTTAGTGACCTATACCATTAGATTCTAAATTAGTCTCTAACTTAATTAGATACCAATTTAAAATCTAATGGTATAGGTCACTAAAACCTTGGTAGCTAATGTCAATACCAATTATATTGACTTAATTGGTCATTAAATTCAATCATTACTTCTATTTTTTGTAGTTATTTAGCAACCAAAATTTAATTTGGTAACTATTTTGGTTACAATTAAAAGTCATTTCATTTGGTCTCTAAATAGTTTTTTTCTTTGTATTTAAATATCCCATCTCTAGTTAACGTAGGATCTCCACACTTTTTTTTTCCACACTATCCGAAGATCATACTCTTTCTTTACTTGCTTATGATTATTTGTATTTACAAGTTAATAAGAATCTAACTACTCTTGTATCTCCTGTTTGTACTCTACTAATTACTATTTATGAAACAAAACAGATCCATGATCATTTCTTTCAGTACAAAGTTTGAATTTGTCAATGATACTGCTATCGAACCAAAGAAGGATAATAAGTCTTATCATGCCTAGCAGTGGTGTAATAACATGGTGGTGTTTTGGATTTTGCGTTCAATATCTCTGGATATTCGTTAGAGCATACTCTGGATGAAGAAAGTTGAAGAAATATAGAGTGATCTGAAATCTAGGTTTTTCCAGAAAGATCTATTAAGAATCTCCAAATTTCACATGGAGCTTTAAAACAAGGAAACCTCATGTGTCACTGAGTTTTCACGAAGCTTAAGGTTATATGAGATGAATTAGAAAACTTTAGACTGGATCTCCTTTGTTGCTGCAGTACGAAATGTTCTAGTGAAGTTGATTCTTTGATCACACAAAGGAAGATGGAAGACCATGCGATGCAGTGTTTGAGAGGCCTAAATGATTGGTACTTCCGCATCTTGTGCTTGTTGTGGGAAGATAGGTTATAACGAGTCAATTTGCTTCAATAAGCATAGACAATGTGTGAATAAGTATAAAAATTACTTCAATGCAGAAATGAATACAATATTATTTCAAAGAGCGAGATATATATATATATATATATATATATATATATATATATATATATATATATATATATATATAT
>Ga0209489_108849_pt1 | contig 13217 bp, 6 predicted proteins | sample SiratrowhiteBW_FD_187527 | JGI IMG/M metagenome (GOLD analysis project Ga0209489, IMG submission 187527) | Root nodule microbial communities of legume samples collected from California, USA - Siratro white BW (SPAdes) (version 2) | ecosystem: Host-associated > Plants > Roots > Nodule | place: USA... | reverse complement strand
TTTTTTTAAAAAAAAAAAAAAAAAAACACACTGCACAATTAATGCAATACCAACAAAATATCACCATCAAATTTGTAATGTCTCAAAAGATAGAAAGTAAAGCAAATACCATTTAAGAGTCAGGGAAAAAAAGGTACCTTGAAGCCTGCTGACAGACTCCACACCGCTGCCAAATCCACCTATAAAAAGCAACAGCGAGGAAAGATAAATAACTGCACGCACGAAAAACAGGAAAAGACCACAAGTAATGGAAGGACTAAGCAGGCATAACAAAAGCAAAACAGCATCTGAATTTAAGTAAGAAACAATTGGAACCAAACCTGAGCCCTTGTACACATAGCCAATGAGAAACAGGCCTCCCTACAAAAGTTACCAACCTAAAAGTGATTACAAATCTCCTCCATATAATAAAACCGTATAAGCTCCATGTGTTAACAATAATCTGATTCTATACATTACCACAATCATGAGCCCAACCGACAAAGCCGGAGAAGATTTTGATTTCGAAGATGAAAACAATCCACCTCCGCTGTCTCCAAATCGCCGAGACGGATTCACAGGTCTCCGCGACATCATTCAATTGTTTATGTTATGACCACGACGATGTTAATGTTATATAGTACTCTGCAAGATTAATCAGCACGAACATCTCAAAAAATGGATCAGAGTTAAATAACCACATAATATCATATAATTCGCACTATATAAACCTCAAAAGCTAGTTTGAGTAATATACTTTATTTTCAACATTTCGTTTCTCCAACACATCCAGGACTATTATTCTAAGAACTAAACCATTGGAAGCAATGAAACATGGCAGATATATCAAAAGAAAAAAAGTAGGAAAAAGTAAAGGTTATTCCAGATAATTGATGGACACGGATCTGTACAATGTTCTCTGCTTAGTACTTACCAGCAAAAACAGTGTTATTGAACCTTCTCTATGCAATTGGCATCAGAGCTTAGATCTGAACTTTATGCATTATGTCTGTCCTCCACAACGCTCATGGATAAAGAAAAAAAAAAAAAAAAAAAAAAGCCAAAAACAGAGACTTGGTTTGTGGGAATGTAACTAATATTCCTGTTGCTATGTTTTACCGTGTGTCGGTTGGTTGGTTTGAATAACAATATCCAACGGTATGGGTTCATAATGGGCTTCTACGGGCCCACTTTCTTTATTATTCATATCGGCCCAATATAAGAAATGTCTAATTTCCTATGGCTTGGTAATAGTAATAGCAAACCGCAAATTTATTACGATTATTAACTAAAGAATCAAAACCTTACGAGAGAGTGTTTGTGAATTGCCAGCGACTTCGAATTGCGAGTTGCGAATAAAGCGAATATAGGAAAAGTGCGGCAAAGGATGTGGTGTGTGTTAATTTAATCGTGGAATCGCTGGTGATAGAAATCGTTGAATACTATCTTTGTTGCGATGAAGGAGGACGCGGAGAAAGATAAAGACAAAGACACGAAGATTTGGGGAGCTTTACTCTTCGGCTTAATCGGAGCCACCGTCACTACCTTTGCGGTGATTCTTTTTCTTCAATTTGTTTTTCTCAATTGATCTTAGGTTTTGCTCAAGAGGATTACATATACGGATTTTGTTTAATATAGCGTTTCGAATATTGGAATTGCTTCCGAATTTGTAGGTCGGTCAGCTGCGGAGGACTGTTGATTGGTTCTATGTTCAGGTACAGAAAGTGAATTAAAAATTGTTACGAGCTAAACGCGTTGAAAGCTGTTAGAGCAATCGTATTAGTAATTGACGGTTTTACCTTTTGTTATGATGCATGCAAATTTTAGGATATGCTTTTCGTCGCATGTTATTCCGATGCTTTGCATGTGTGAGACCTGAACGGTGATAGTTTTTCTCATCTCGATTATTATCGTTTATCAGTTAGTTAGAGACAACGAGTCTCTTAGAAAGTTTGTTAGTCTTTTGACCTGTGTAAACAGTAACTAGTACACTCAATCATGTATTCGATGTACGAGACCTTGTATTTATCCCTTTTCTGTGAACTAGTATTATTTCGCAGTTTATCATAACTATCTTGTAATTTGGAGATTCAATTCACGGTGAATCTGATGGTGTATGGTTTTAACATGTTAATTGTTGTTGTAGATATCGAAGACACAGGCACGTAATGGACAGAGAGGTGGTTCGTTCCGAACATCTTTTCAGGAAGAGGCGTGGAGGAGGCACAATAAGCGAATGCAAGAGGAGTACGAGGAGGAGATGGAAAGAGTGGTGAGTTTTTTGTTGCTATTCTCGCTACTTGTATACTTCTTTTGTTTTTATTGTTATCGGTATGAACTTTGCATTGCATTTTTCAAATTTTAGATGGAAAGGTGTGCTGCGCTATATTTTTTTCAGAAGGCTGAATCACAATATTTTGGAAGAAATCATTTTTAATGCTTCAAAATGAGCCAGAAAGAAATGCAAAGCTTAGATTGTATGAATGTTTGATAGGATGGTTGTAGGCACCTTAGCTTAAGCCAAAGTAATGTAGAACAATAAACCTAGGTTGATGAGACTCAACTAGGGCTGACTAGAGTAATTCTCTAGGGCAGAGAACTCACTCTTAATGAGTTTTTGATGCTCAGGTTTTGAGGAAAAAGTAATCTCATTATTATAACTATGTTGAACAGTCTAAGTGGTATAAGGCACTGATAATGTGTTTAAAAGCAAAGACGATAAAACAATACTACATAAATCTTACTGAAATATAAAATCCTAATGGAATATGCAATTTCTAAAACATGAGACATAATTGAATCAAAATAAATAGGAAATGTTAAAGAGTATTTTCCTGAGAAACATATAACTTATTATTAGAAATCGAGTCCCTATAAATGACCCGATAATCTCGGGATTACACTTTAATCCTTATAAAATGCTTTTTCAATTTGCACCACTTGATGATTGTCCATGTGCTCCTTTGTAGGAACGAATAAGGCGTATGCAAAGCGTGTTTAACAGAGAAAGGAATAAGTATAAAAGAAGCTACGAGAGCTGGAGGGAAAACGGTCATGGTGCATATCATCAGCATTTCCAGAGAGAAGATTGGTATTGGAAGACTGATACATCCTTTAGAGAACGGAGGACTAATTATGGAGAAACTCCAAGAGAGACTGGAAACTATGCATTATCACATCACTACTCAATTTTGGGTCTTGACAGGTACTCACAGAATCTTGAATAATGTGGAAGTAATAGCTGTTCATACTATAGAAATAAAGCAAAAAGAAACAAGTGAGAATTGATTTGAGGGGAAGAAAATGTCTGATAGGAAGAAATATAATATGGGTTCCTTATAAAATACATCCAGAGCATTCAACAAACAAACTCATTTTAAGAAACATTTTTGTTAACATCACAATTCAGATTGTAAAAATGATCTTGTGATCTTTGGAGCCAGATACGAACTGAATTAGTCACTGGATCGTGACTATGTGAGATAACTGTGAAGATCACAAACTTGTCTGTACAATTGTGTGATGGCCAACCCTATTTCCAGTGGAATTCCAGGCCAGATTGTGGGACCTGATATGACAAATGCACCTTTTCATCCCATTTTCACTCTATTTTATATATTTCAAAGCTCCTTCCTAGTCGCATGACCAACGCCCTAGTTCTCTTGTGCCCTTCTTTGACTCAATACCCTAATTGCTCAGTGATTTGCAGTTCAAATCTTTTGGCCTTTGTTTCTGGGTGCCTGTGACTTCAGTTTCTCTTTGTTGTGCATCCTGATGTTGGTTTGCCCTTCTGTGCAACTTGTGCACACCCCTTTTGCTTGATTTGTCTTGTCGTTGCTGGGCATTTCTTTTGTCCTTTTTTTTTTGTCTCTTTTCTTCTTGTTCTGCTCTATTTCAAGAGAACATAGTTTGAAATCTATCTTTTATGATAAAACTGTGTTTACAACTTGTGCGTCTAATTATGAATTAAATAGCATCTTTAAGGTTTTTGAACTTTTAATTTTAGGTTTAATTCACATTCTGTGATTGGATTTGGAGGTTATTTCTTTATTTATGCTATTTTTAATGCATATGTACATGTTGTTTAAGTTTATTTTTGCATTGTCGTTGGGATCTTAAACCCTGAGATATACTTTCAACCCCTCCGTATCCTAAGATATTGATTTTCACAAAAACGTTTACCAGTATGTAATTACAAAGCTAAACAAGAATCAAGTATATGATTTTGACACATACTAAAAATTGCAACATGCAAGCAACTTGTGATACCACTGGGCATACCGTAGATCGGGGGAGCAGGGCCGAGTGGATCATTTTCCAGACCTGACAAGAAACCCACAGAATAGAGAGTTTACTAAAGGTGGAAGAGTGTGTTCCATGTGAAGGGGAGGTTGTTAACTGAATAGTTGTATTAGCTCTGTGAGAGATTTTTGGGGTGGTGGATCTGGTACTCTAGAGTAGGAGTTCGGAATCATTTTGCAACAGAGTGAATCTTTGGAGGAGCGTCATGCGCTGGGAGAGGAAATGGTATTTCTATACTGATACTGCTATTTGGGCGTATTCTTCTTCTTATTCAAAAAAGCCATCTCTGTTATTAATTTCTAATTCCCCAACAAGTTGCAATTGTGTTTCCATATTTTTGCTTTGAATGTAAATGTGCAACTTTGTAAATACTTAGAGACCCATATACAAGTGTGTCAATATATACATAACAAGATAGCATGCTTGTTTAAAATTCATGATTAGATATTGAATTATTCTTTTTTGAACCTCAGGTTTAGGAAAACGCCATATTCAGATGCTGAGATTAAGGTAACTAGTCTTTTTTGTCGCAATACCTTGCATATTACTTTTACTGTTTTACTAAGATCTATCCACCAGTTATTGTATGCATCATACTTGTCTTTATAGAAAAACATGTTTGTTTTATTTTACTTTCAGATTCTATGTTATGTAACATGTGACTAGAACTGAAACTTAATTGACACTACAGCATAAATCGTAGGTCTGAGCATCATTCTTGGACACTAGTTTCATAACTATCTGTGGATTTTGGGGAAGCCACATATAAACGATGCCGTGGTGTCATCTATGATTTGTGCATATTTCTCCAGAAAAATTGAAAACCCTTCCATAACTTGCTTCCGATTTACGAACAATTGCCATACCCTATGGTTTCCTGTAGAGGATTTTAATTGTGGCTAAATATGTTGCCATTGTTGGCACTATCCTGTGTTATCAACCGTACCTCTTGATGTTCTGTCTTCGATTCATTTATATCCTCATCTTTGCAGACAGCATTTAGGACCAAGGCAAAGGAGTATCATCCTGATCAAAACCAGGATAATATTGGTAAGTCTTGATTTATCCGAGCATACGATATTTTAGCCTCAAGCCATAATATTATTAATCACATATCCATGTATGTGGAAATATCAGAGGCTGCTGAGGCGAAGTTCAAGGAAGTGTTGACTTCCTACGAGGCCATTAAACAGGAAAGAAGGAACTAAATCTGCTCAAGTATCCTGGGACCCGAATGGATGCGAGGTATTCCAAATGGGTTACTAAAGTTCCTCATTACTTCATTGAATTATCATCGACTAAAATATAGTTGCTCAGTAAATTTTCTGCAATCATTAGAGCATTAAATTATGTTTTTTTATTTATTTTCAAACTCGTCAAATATACAAGGTTATGTATTAAATATTTAGCATTCCAACCAGATATTTAATACCCCTTAACTTAGTCTCAGTAGATTCGAGGGGGTTGTGTTAGCCCATTAATTCACTTCATGTACACAGTTCGAACCCTTCAAAGTAACAAAACTATATGTGCATTAGTATTACACATATCCATGTATGTAGAGCACAAGTCTCCTTGTCAATCAGAGTGAATGCTGCATATAATGTTAGTGACATCACTAACACTTGGTTTGACGACCCGTTCTTTGTCCTATTTTAACAAGGCCATGTTTTACCACGAACGAAACAATCGAAGTTTACCTATAAGCATTTCCACTTTGGAGTTGGGATTTTAACTGCTAACTTTGTTTGTCTATCGTTTTTTTTTGTCAATTGATTATCAATAATGAGACTGACTACCTCGTAGCAAATTAAGAAGTGATTTGCTATTTAAAAATCTAATCCTGTTAGGTTTGTGATTGGAGATTGCATTCGGTAACTGTAGAAATTTTTTTTATTGAGGATGTTAAAGTAAAAATAATAAAAGCTTTTGAGTTTCTTTTGGTCAATTTTTCGGTAAGGAAGCTGGATATCATGGCCTAACAAACTTAGAATTTCCGCTTTATATACAAGATTGTATTGATGATGTTCGTTTATGTTTTCCTCCATTTAATAAATAGTGTAACGCTTGTTTAACAAACATGCATAACTTGTTTGTCTTGTACAGAGTATTGAATCGTTTGCAGCATGACTGATTGAGTGGTTTGCAGCATGACTGTTGAGTGGCAATGTCGTCGCCAAGCCGATTGAGCGGCAGTGTCCCAAGCGTCGAACCCGGGACCCCATTGCTTTCCGAAGGTTGACATGTTGCCCGTATAAAGATGTGACATAGTTTTTCTTTCCGAATATAATATTTTAATATCCAACAAATTTTTATAATTTTTTATAAATATAAGAAAATTATCTTTATAATTGTTCCTGAAAATAGGTTATGCTTAAAAGTAAGTTCTCAAATAGTAGATGAAATTATCAAAAATTTATTTAGATAATTCAAAGCAGATTAGCTAAATTTGAGGACATTTGCAAATTAGCAAAATAAGGGTTTCGTATTTAATACTACTGTTTCTTTAGTATACATTATCCTTTAGATTATCAGTATGTTGATCATGCATGTCACAACCTGCAATTGTTGCGTTGCTCAAGATTTCGACTTTCCCACGAATATATATTAATTTAATATTTGTGTGCATTTTTAAAAGTAGTAATGAGTTAACAAATATTAAAAAAATTGTGTGCTTTTTTAAAAGTAGTAACGAGCTAACAAAATATTAAAAAATTAAGTTGTCTATAGAGAATTTACATTAAAGCTAGGTTGCTTTCAAATGTGTCAATCGAATCTTTAGATCTCTAAAAATAAAGACAGCGGTAGTTCATACTGAATGGTTGTGAAGACGGACTCACTGAATTCGCGTTTCAGCAGCCGGGGGATTTCGGTAGTAAGCTGGAACGGTTGCAGGGAAGAACATCTGACGGACTCCTTCTGCCTTAATTATTGGCATGATGATTCCGGATGCACTCTGACGAAAGATAAAAGTGATTACAAAAGATAAAATTGATTTTTGCAAGGGAGTTAATTATCCAGATAAAAGAATACACAAATTTTGCTACTGACAGAAATTAATCGAAGTCCGATCCAAATGCGTTTAGGTGAAGGAAATGGTAGCAGTAAACGGCCGACGCCATATATTGCAACAGCAAAGAAATGGAGAACCAGGGTCAAAGGCCGAGGATTTAATCCCGAAAGCAGAGAGATTGGCCCTTCCGAGAATTGACCTCCAAGACTAAGATAATCGAAGCAAGCTTGGCGCATTTCCTTCCTCGCTGGATCAGGTGATGCGCAAAAAACCTTATAAAGAGCTCCTGCCAGCGTATTTATAGTGGACGCCACAGGCTGCAAATTAAACGACGAAGATAGTTAGAGTAACAGGCAGAGGCCACTATTCGTGTTTTTTCCGTCCCGTCTGGGAAAAAGAAAGCGGTTGCTTTAATTCAATGAATCGATGTTATAGAAAACATTACTTTTCGCAAGGTATAAAACGATTCAATGTATTTGCAGAGGCTGGGTGCATCACTCAGATCACGCAAAGGCCTAAGAAGATTTCGCAGCACCACTATATCAGATAATGCCACTGTCATGCCACCCCCCGTTAGAGGATGGCGCATATTGAATGCATCTCCCATCAACAGGGCTCCGGGAGTAGGATAAGGAGCTGCTGGCATGCTTCTGTTTGGCATTGTCCTGATGCTGCCTTTGTCCACTGCAGCTATGAATGCGTCATGAAGCTCATGAGGAACCTGCATTAAATTTGCAGAACGCGAAATAAATTCCTGCTCCCGTTGAAATAAATCTCGTGCCGAGGTTTATAAAGAAATTGTAGAACCTCTATATATAGGTACCTGTGGAGCTATCACTGTCTTCAAATACTTAGCCATTTCACCATTGGAAATAGACGGAACTTTTTGACCAGGAACATCAACCAGACAGCGGATTTCCGTACTACTTATTGGATAAAACAGAACTGGCGAAGGTTCTCCCAGTATGACATGGCCATGATTTGCACAAGGAAGTTCACAATTCTCCAAGACTAGGCCAACGAACCATGAGGGCACATCTACCTATTAACAAAGCATCGTAATCAGGAATTCTACACTACTCAGCAAACATTAGCATTTAACCAAGAGAAGGCGGAACTCTCCAAATGAATAATATCAAAATATTAATTCCTTGTATGAAAGCCTGTTACTTCTGAGATAAACAAAATTTTATTTTAATCTGGAAACTAAACCATGTGTTTAAGCTGAATAAGATGTATTATCACCTTAGGATTACAAAGTGAACGACGCAAGTTTGAAAAACACCCATCACAAACAATGGTAAAGGGTGCACAAACTGATAATTCTTGACTATCCTTGGTTTTGTACTGCACGCCTTTAGTTACCCCCTTCTCTTCAAGTAAGGAAGTAACTGTTCCTTGCTCCAGTCGTACACTGTTAAATAAAAAATAATTAAGTGAATGAATAAATATGTGTGTATGTGTGTGTGAACAAGAAAGTACCTTCAGTTCAAGTCTAGAATCGTAGGTTTATTTTTTCAATTGTTAAATATGATCTCTGAAGTATATTGGCTAACAATAGTGAGCACTTATAGTTATATTATAGCATATAGCTGTCTGAATGATTGGGAGACAACCTGATTGCATAAATAACTTCAAACCAAAGTAACATGACTAAAATACATAGCCAAGTCAGTTCAAATGGCATCGATGAGAAAATTTGAAAAAATCAGGTAACATGATGTGCTACTCAGAAACTAAATCCTGCGTAGTAGGCAGGTGCAACACCGTAGCAAGTCAATTTCTTTAAGACAAACAAGAACTGCAAAGTAAAGGAAGAAAACAATACTTGGGAAGGGAGGCAGCCTTCTCTCTCATCCTTTGAATAAAACGCCCATTGTGAAAGCTTCTGCCTGCAACATCTGAGTGAAACTTTTCCAGCGGATAAGAGAGTCTTATGTGTTTCCCATCCTTGAAAAGAGCATAACCAAACACTTGTTGAGCATCAATTTTATCCACACAATCTGCAGTGACAGGGAATCAATGGTCATTCTACACCTTGCTCTAGCCATAGTTAAAATGACCAAAAAAATGTGTATTTTTTCTAGCACTCACGATTAGTCACAGTAGAAATATTATATGCCGAATTTGCATAAAGTTTGCACTACCTTCAAGTCCCAGCTCAATTAATTTGAGATAGCCTCCAGGTTGTAGCAACTCTCCAATAATTCTGTCCGGTTCACTTAGATCTCTTTCAATAACAAGTACCTGACGTCCATCCTACATTAGATGATAATTATGCTATCAAAAGTTAATTGTGTATCTGTTTTAGAAAACAGTACTTAAAAAGTCCCAAAAATATGTCTGTATTCATACTGATAAAACGCCACAGCGCAAAAATTCTAGAAAAAGGTACTGTATTCATACATTCATTCTCTCCTCCATCACCGTTTCCTTCTTATCTTCCTCTTCATTCTTTATCAAATTATTTATCGTATTTACCAGCTCTCTCTTTTGGTATCTTATTCTTTTCTACCTATACCAAGCCAAAAATTAAATCCATGAAAAGGGACACGGAAAAATATAAAACCAGCTGGACCGCATAAGTCCTAAAGTAAATATTGCTATACCATCTAACAACTACAATCCAGCCATATAAACAGTATCACCAAGCATAAATAAAGAATCTCCATCAATAAAAGTGAAAATTTCTGGCCACACGTTTGAATTGGACGCGGGATAAAGTAATACTAAAAGAATCCTTTCATTTCTGTCTGTTAATACCTCTAAAATCGAACTGTTTACTCATGGAAACAACAGGTTCTCTTAAAGTTATGCTGTACCGTGATCTTAAAGTCAAAAACCGACAAAATCTTCAAAACATATACCTCACTGCTTGTCCTTGAATATTTTATTTAAAATAAATAAATAGAAAATGAAGTACCTAAAGTGTTATTCATCCTAAATCAGACAATCACATCTTCAGCTGCTTAGAGGAAAAAAAAATCATCACGAGTGTCGGACTTTCAAAGTCTTCAGGTGCGGATCCATCACCTACCAACGGCATAGCGTAATTTTTCTTCAACACACGTGATCATCGAGAAAATCAGACACTTCAAATCGCCCAAACAATTAAGAAAGCAATATTCATAACACTTTTTACTCAAATCTCAAAACCAATAAGTACTCTAGAGCAACTTTCTACAATCACTAACATCGTTCCTTACTCTAATAATCTCTGTTTCTATAATGCTACAACTACATGCAACCTAAGCTTAATCAAATACGCATCCTTACTGCCATCAACCAATAGAACAATCATTATTAAAGAAATAACACCGCATTTGTCGTCCGGTTTTGGACAAAACACAAGAGTAAAACATAAACGACGAAGAAACAGGAATCGAAATCGAAACACCTTAAAAGAGATATCTAATTCAAAATACCTTGCCGAGAGTGTAAGCCAGAGCGGAGCCGGCGACGCCAGCTCCGACAATTATGACGTCAACTTCGCCTTCGCGCTTCGACGATCTGCATTCTCGGGCGGCAGTGGTGATGTTTTCGGCGCACAGAGCGGCATCGGTCTCCGACGATGCGCAACATTTCTTCCCTGCGAAAACGAAATTGCGAATCACAAATACGCTCAGCGCGGCGCATATGATCCATCCAAGCACGTACGTGTCCAACATTTCGAGGAACCTCACGCCCACGGAGACGACGGTGCGGTGTTCTCCCTATAGATTCTCTCCCTAATTCGCTCAACGAGGATTTCGAGTAAAAGCGTGTTTGTGTGCGTGACTTGAAAGAAGCGAGAAATTTCTGGAAGGAACTAGGCTTTTATACATAGACAGGGTGGTGGCCAGACATTGATCCTTTGGTGAAGAAGAAAATTCGAAAAAAGCGTTTTCCACACTAATTTGCACCCAAACGGTGTTAGCATGAGACACAGCACACGCAAGTCATAATCACCAGTGTTTTTTTTCTGTCTTTTAAATTTTTACGAAACCATGTTTTCCACACTAATTTTTCTGTCTTTTAAAAGCATGTAAACAAATTAGGATAAATGGTCAGTTCAATAAATGTGTGAATTGTGCTGAATTTAATCTTTCCAATAATTAAATTTTGAAGCTCAAAAGTTCATTTTCTCTTTAAACTATGATTTTGTATATCAACTTGACATTAAAAAGTAATTTTAAGAGAACTTTTATATTAAATTATAAAATTTAAAAATTGATTCGTATTTTTATGTATTGAGAGACTCAATCATACTTGTAACTTCTTCTAAAGAATAAATTAATAATGTCATATATATATATATATATATATATATATATATATTTACTGTAACACCAAAAAAGAATTATCTATAACATCTAATTTATCTAAAACAGTACTTAAAACATAATGCATAATAAAGATATTTATATCGACCATTCACTAACATTGTATTTCAAAATATTTCCTTTTTCATAGGAAATTAAAACATAACTAATTACATTTACACATATATACATATAAACAAAATAAGATTTTTTTTTTTCAAAAAGCTTTTAAGGCTGCAACTGGCTCATTCAAGAGCACCTTCCACAGTACCATCTGCAATATTACCTACTCCCGTGTATAACACGATCATTGCAGTAGAAACAAACACACACCACAAACAAGAAAGGGTAAGCTAGTAATTCAAAATATCTCAATCTCAAATAATCACAAATATACATCATTTAACACATAACAATCAATTGACAACATCTATCATTCAACTCGACATAGTATAATATAGACAGACTCGATCTACTTCTGAAAGACTCGTGCATTGAATAGACCCCGAGATCTACACCTGTCATACTACCCCAATTTGTGTGTCTCATCTCATTATCATTAATCTCTATGACAGAGTTAATTCATATGACTGTCCTGACCAACCCTTTTTCATGTTGCAGTTTCAGTCATATGAACCTCCTTCGACTCTCACCACCTAGTAATATTCATTTATTTGATTCCTATTATTAGTAGAGTCAGGATATCAATCGTTAAACCAGATCCTTAGACAATGCACATCCTATTTCTCAGCACAGATGTTTTCTTTCCTGAAAACACTTTGCATACGCATCACATACAATTCATATCATACATCATCAATTTTCATTCATCTATTCATTCACTTTCCATTTCAATCTCAACAATCTCAATAAAACTTCACCACTTTATATAATTATACAATATCAGATATGATTCCTCAGTTAATCATGCACAAAAAATATATATCAAAGTCTTATCACAAGTCATATTCAATTTAGTAAACAACAATCAAAAGTTCTCACATATTACTTTCGAACATTATTACTCAAATCAGGTCAAATCACATCAAATCAAGATAAATAATCAAACATATTCAGTGTTCAAGGACCAGTCAGACCTGCAAGAAAGACTTGAGCACTGACAATCACATATTCAAGTACTTTATCCTAAAGTTATATTTGAAAGTAACTAATTAATATAAAACAAGTTACTAGCTTTCCTTACCTGATGAAGATCTCTACAATAATTCCTCCACCCGATAAAGATGTTAATCTCAAAATCTAGGAATCTAGAAAAAATTATCAGAATAAAACCAAATTTTAGTATAATCTTAATTAAGTTGAGAGAAGTACTTTTCTCAATTGTCCCTACTAAGATTGATGACAATAATCTAAGGAAAAATAGAAAATAAGATATATTTAGAGCAAATATAAACTTACTCTGTTTGAGATTCTGATTAGTTAGAAATGATCCCTAACTCCCCAGCTACTGGAAGGTATGATCAGAATCTAAAATAGATAAGATATGAAGAGAAAAATTAAAAAAAAAGAAAAACTTGAGAGAAGAGAGAGAAAAGAAAAGAAACTGGAGATGCAGGCAGACGATTTTACTTTTATAAGGTTTACGTGTCTTTTATATATAT
>Ga0209489_108845_pt1 | contig 13230 bp, 4 predicted proteins | sample SiratrowhiteBW_FD_187527 | JGI IMG/M metagenome (GOLD analysis project Ga0209489, IMG submission 187527) | Root nodule microbial communities of legume samples collected from California, USA - Siratro white BW (SPAdes) (version 2) | ecosystem: Host-associated > Plants > Roots > Nodule | place: USA... | reverse complement strand
ACACAAAAATCAAGATAATCAAACTTATTCAGTGCTCAAGGACCAGTCAGACCTGCAAGAAAGACTTGAACACTGATAGTCACATATTCAAGTCTTTATCTGAGTTCTATTTAAAAGTAACTAAATAGTATAAAAATAAGTTACTAGCTTCCCTTACCTGGTGACAATTTCCTAAAACAATTCTTCCAAACTAGCTAGTGACACTAACCCAATCTTTAGGGATCTATAACAAGTCATCAGAACAAAACCAAATTTCAGTATAATCTTAATTAAGTTGAGAAAAATACTTTTCTCAACTGTTCCTACTAAGATTGATGACAAAAACTTAAGAAAAAACAGAGATTAAGGGATCTTTAGAGCAAATATGGACTTACATTGTTTGAGATTCTGATCGGTTAGAAATGATCCTTAATTCCTTAGCTACTGCAGGGTATATTTAGATTTTAAGACAAATGATATATAGATAAAAAAAAACTAGAAAAAAAAGAGAAATTTTTGAAAAAACGAGAGAAAGAGGTGCAGGGCGTCCCATAGTACCCTTATATACAATACCACCGCGTGAACATAATAGAAAGATATATTACATATACTTGTCTGGTTGCTGGATATTAGGATTTTTTGAAAAAAAAAATATTGACTAGACTAAATTCTATTAATACTTACCTAGATTTAGTTAAGTCAACGGAACAGATCGTTCAATTTTTCTAAAAAAAATCTAAGTTAGAAAATGTATTTTCAAAATTTAAGTTCTGTAAATGTTTTAATTTTTAGATATATTGATTTAATATAAACTAGTAAAATAGCTATGCATACTTACAGGTTGGTGAAGTGGGTTTATAATATTATATTAAAAATAATTAATAATTTTAAAAAAGGAAATAGTTAAGTAGTAGTTAGTTAGTTATTATTTTGTTAGCATTAATTAATAATAGAAATAAAGACGTTGTGGAAAATCCAAAAGCAATATTTAAAAAGATCTTAAAAGCAAAATTACATGTATAAACATTTCTTAAAATATATCGTAAAAAATCACTCGTGGAATTCACCTCATTTTGTATAATTCAGGTTGAATATCATGATGCCTTTATCCGAGTGGGAACAATTGACTTCACCACATTTTCTGTTTTAAGTTACATTATCTATTATTAATATACTTTTCATTTTTTATTATGCATTAAAGAGTCCCTGCCATTATTTTATGCACTTGCCTAACATTTTTCTATATGCCGTGCTGTGTAGGCAGAAAATTCTGAAATTCTTCAGACCCACCATGGTACACAGAAGCACGTTTCAAGTTGCCAACCTCACAAATCACTCATCATTAATAACATCTTTATTCATCAAGATTCAAATATTTATTCATCAATATTTCTCAAGACCCTTGCTTTTTACCAAAACTAAAGCTATAGTAAGCTTGCATTTTAAATTCTGATCTTGGTGAAGTGGTTGTTCTGTTTTTCCTTTAGCCACAATGGATTAATATATAAATATAACTTTATCTTAGGAATTAACGTACTTCTAAAACACTGTATTTTGGATTAATATTGCATGTGAAAATTTCTTGGATGAGTAACTGTCATAATATTTGCGACTGAAAGCCGAGAGAAACATATAATAAGACAAAAATAACATCATTTTTATATTAATATAGATTTTAATGAGTTTGTACACTCGTAATACGTAGCTAATTGAAGACAATCATACGGGAGTTTGATAATTTATATATAACATTATCAAATATTTTTGTTATAATTGTAAATATATATATATATATATAATTTGTTTTTATATCAATGTACCTCTCACAGATTGGAATTGGAATGTACAGGTATTTGAAGAAAACCAGGCAAACCATTCTAGAGTAGCCCACTCAACAACTAACGTCTCATGCATCTTGCTGTAGTCATTAGACGTGATAACTTAACCATAGTTATCAATATAATTGTATTTTACATGACACTAAAAAAGTAAGCTTCTAAGAAAATATACAGAGGTAATCAAAATTGTGAAAGTAGATTTGTGAGAGATATGTGATTCTTTAATATGCTCTTCAAGATTTGACATCTTGAAATCTGTCCAACTCCATTATCTTCTCTCACACAGTGCAACAACACCCTACTTCTCTTTTCTTTTCTATGTTGCTTCTTTCTTTTTTTCACCCATTTTTTAATAAAAGTTTTTTTTTACATATATTTTGATCATTTTCTATCTTTCTTTTTTACTTTCTTTCTCGCTTTCAACACACCTTGATATTGTAGCAGTCACACCTCAAGAACAGGAAGAGCAGAAGAAATTTCGATGTTGGGTATGGTGTCCCAAAATGTAAACTTTTTGGTTGTCAGTGATGAAGTTTTAACTCCAGAAGTTAAGGATGATGATTTGAAATCGCTGGAAAGTGATCCAATTGTTGATAGTTCTCTTTCAGTAGTCAATGAGAATAGTAGTTTTTGTGGAGATGAGTTCATCAGTTATGAGGTTTCTACAAATTTAGGGATAAAAAGTTCCATAGACACAGAGAAAAGCATTACCACTGTCAATATTGTTTCCACGACGACTAATTTAGGTGTGTCAAATATTGTGGCAGATGTAGCAGTTAGCCTTGAAGAAAAGACAGGAGTTAGATCTGGCCCAAATACCACTACAGGTGTTCTTCATCAACCAACTTTGGAAAGATCTGTGAGTGGAATAGTTGGTAGAAGTGTTTTTGATATAGATTGTACCCTACTTTGAGGATTTACATCTGTGTGATAAAGACTTGAGATGGAAGATGCACTTGCAATTATACCTCGATTTCTGAAAATTCCTATTCAAATGCTAACTGATTATATGGTACCTAATGAAATAGACAAATGTTCCAGGGAGCAGACAATACATTTCTTTGGAGTCTATGATGGTCATGGTGGCTCTCAAGTGGCAAATTATTGCAACAAGTGCATGCATTTTGCCTTGGTTGAAGAACACCTGGAGTGGTATTTGGGCCAGATCTAACTCCTGTCTCTTCTTCAAGGCTAACTGCTACATCTGCCACAATATTTGACACACCCAAATCAGTAGCCCTGGCAGTAATATTAACAGTGGCAATGCTTTTATCTATGTCTATGGAACTTCTTGTCACTAAATTTGTAAAAACCATAGAATTGATGAACTCATCTCTACAAAAACTACTATTCTCGTTGGCTATTGAAAGAGAGCTATCAACAATTGGATCACCTTCCAGCGATATCAAATCATCATCCTCAATTTCTGGGATTAAAACTACGTCACTGACAACCAAAGAGTTTACATTTTGGGACACCATACCCAACATCAAAATTTCTTCTTCTCTTCCCTGTTCTTGAGGTGTGATTGTTGCAATACCAACTTCCTCCCCAAGACAATCACCATCATGATCCTCATCACCAATAAAAAGTATTAGTAGAAACCTTAGTTATAAAATTGGATAAGAACCCTACATCTCTCATCAGCTTAATTCTGCACACATCCATATGGGTAGTAATGATTGGCTTATCACACACTGAATTACCTACTCTAAATGACACTAAATCGTGGTTGACATCTCCTCCATCAATATTTGTATCTATGTAGTACAAAAAGTTACCCTCCCAACCTACTAATATCACAAAACCTATCATATTTGAACTAAATTATCACAGTCTTTTTTGAATGAAAACGATCTTGGAATGTCAAGCGTGACTTTAAAAAAATCATTTCCCATGTCTAAGAAGCCCAGAGACATAAGGCAAATTCAACCTATGCAAATCATGGAATAGTTAAAAGGTGGTGAAAGTGAAATGGGGTAGTCAGATCTGATCAACAACAATGGATCTGAATTTCCATTTGCGAAATTTTTCAATCAAAATTAGCTAGATTACACCTTTTTTCAACCATTATCATATTTTTTTTCTAGATTCTTCTCTGTCTACCTCCGTCAATTTTGGTGAGAGAGAATCAGTCGAAACTTGAAAGAAACAAACTTTGTCTAATTTTATCAACCGTGTAGAGTCTTGTTTCTTCCTTTCTTCCTTCATCTCTTTTCTCTTATCATTGCCTTGTCTTCTAACTGAGTATGTTGGGGTGTGTTTTGGAAGCGAGAAAGGGAGTGGAGAAGAAAGAAAGAAAATGACTAAAACATACATAAAAAAAGAAACTTTTATTAAAAGCAAAATGGGCTTAAAGGAGAAAGAGGCAACATAGAAAAAAGAGAAGTAGGTTGTTGTTGTGTTGTGAGAGAAGATAATAGAGTTGGGAAAATGTCAAATCTTGAGAAATATATAAGTGGATGTGATTCTTTCTTATATGTGAAAGTCCCTCTTCCACATTGATACACTCTCGAGAGAGGAACTTTTACACACTTAAACTGGACATGCTAGCTTGAAACCTTTGTTAGGAAGACATTCGATACAGAAATCAATTTATATTTAGTTGAGATCAACAAAAATGAGTCAAGAGTCAACACACAAGAGAATGACACTACCTTCAACCTAGAACGGAGACGGACGGCTAGAATCAAGATTTCTTTTTCTCTTTCAATCTTTCTTTCATTGGATTGTAATGGGTACCATGAGTAGCTAAGTTCCGCATCTTTGGGATTGAATGTAATCTCTTGAACTCATTTGTATTTTCGTGATTTTAAATATAATATTCAGTTTCTACTCCATTGGTATTTTTATCTTGTGCTTAATGCTAGATTTTATCTGATCAATAGAGTCTTGATTTTGATTCTTAAACTTAACTGGAAAGTACTTTTGAGTTTCCAACCTAGATGAAAATACTCAATATATTGGAGTACTAGGGATAGGTTTCGATGTATTGATTGCGTATAACATCCGTTCTTAATGCTGGGTAATTTACTAAATAGCTGAGGAATCAGTGTTTAGGAAATTTCCTTATGAATTTCATATCAGAGGAATTGGTGTAAGTAATTTTTATATGTGCATCAATTGTGAGTAGTTACTAATATTGTATTTTATTATCAATTCCAAAATATGAATGAGGGAAAGAGATGAAGTTCAATCCCAAAGTCCTTCTAGATCTTGCAAACTCCTTTTCATAATTGTTACTTATTTTTAATTGTTCTTTTACGTTTCTTGACTCAAATTATTATCAAATCTTCTTAAAACCTTTATTTGCTTAGTGAGCAGTGACGCTAAAATCTAAAACAAAACTATTCTCTGTGGGATCGACATCCTTACTTCATTAATCTATATTACTTGTGACTCGGTACACTTGCCAAATAAAGTCTTAACAATGATTTGGTCTAACCGGTTCTTTTTCACACCGTAGCACAGTCATATAAACTTAATCCACGGTTCTTTTTCACACCGTAGCGCGATCATATAAACTCAATCCATATGATCCGGTCTGACCGGTTCTTTTTCACACCGTAGCACGGTCATATGAATCCTTTAACCCACATGATCTGGTCTGACCGGTTCTTCATCTATGATTCCAATGACTAGTAGAGTCAATATGTGAACCTTCTTCGACTCTCACCACCTAGTCATCTTCATCTATGATTCTAATGACTAGTAGAGTTAGGATGTGAACCTCCTTCGACTATCACCACCTAGTCATCGTCATCTATGATTCCAATAACTAGTAGAGTCAGGATACGGGTAGTCTCGATCACATACCACATCATTCACAAACACAAACATTGATACTACATCATACCATACATAAACATTCCATTTAATTCAAATTCATCCAATTCAAATATAAATAAATAATTACAATATTTATGAAAAAATAATCAAACTAACTTCCCTTACAAAATATCATAATTCTAAATAAATTTATATTTCAAAGAAGACAAACATTTATAAGAAAACTTACAATTAGCATCCCTCATCAAATATCATAATTCTAAATAAAATTATATTTTAAAGGAGACAAACATTTATAAGAAAACATACAATTAGCTTCCCTCACCTCTATAGAGTAGAGATACTCAAAAACCCTAAAATCACGGACAATCTAACTCTGTTCAAGAATCTGATGTGGACACTCTTGATCTACTCAACGCTAGGAATCTAGAGATGTTCTCTGATAACCTATGAGATCAGATCACAAATCTAGAGAGCAGGTAGAAAACTTTAAAGAGAAATTGTTTGAGAGATGTATATCATCTTCTTAAAGTAAGAGAGAGATTTGGTAGTTTTTATAAATAGAATATCTTCTTAGAGATAATTGGTGATTTTTATAAAAATAAAATAGAATATCTTCTTAGAGATAATTGGTGGTTTTTATTAGAATAAAACAGAATATCTTGTTACAGAGAGAATATCCTTTTAGGGAAAGAGAAGATTGTTCGTTGTTATAAAAATAAAAAATAAATAACTAACTTTTATTTACTCAAACAACTTTAAAAAAAATAGATATTATCTTATTTATCTTTAAAACAAAATTTTAAATTAGTTTTTATTATATAACTATTTTCTAAGATATTACATTTAGCTTGTGAATATGTGACTTGAGATTAGATGATGTCAATGATAGACAATTCATCTTCTGATAAACAATGAGCAAATCTTCTAGAAAGCAATTATGAAAGTTGGCTGAAAAAATATTTAGGTTGTGATTCTTTACTGAACTTTATCTTTTCCTTCTAGAAAGTTCAACACATTCTCTTTATAGCTTTTGTCCTTATATCTTCCATTTTAGTAAACATTTTAAATAAATTTACAACAAAATCAATATATATCAAAAGCAATTAATGCGTACAACAATTCTGCTATATCATTATATTGGTTTAAATTATGATTTCTCAGAAGAAAAACACATGTTAATACTTTTAGTATTTAAATTAGCATAAAAATTTGGATTGCATATTTTTTTTATAAAAGTATCAAAATTATTTAGATTTAATTTAATAGAATATTTTATTAAAATTGTAAATATTTTTACTAGAGATTAAAAATTATTGTATATAGTTTATATTTTAATTATATATTTAAAATAACTAATCTAAAGAGAATGTTTACAAAAAAGTAATTATAAAAATTATTTTTAAATGGAATATAAATATTATGTTTATAATATTTCTTATCACTTATCAAAATTATTTTTTATTTAAATGAATTAATGTCACATATTAATTAATTGATAACTTTCGAATGTATGAAAAAAATCACTCTTTTTAAGATCGCACTATCTTCCAGTTTTTTATCCAAAAGGACTTAATATTGTATAAAGTATACATTATTTAACTTGTTAGATTCCAAACATAGAGTATCTTTCCAATTTTTATGTCTATATCATTAATATAAAATTTTCAAAATATTAACTGCACAACTTAAATGTATCTTCTTGTAAATTTTGTAATAAATTTATAAATTCATTTAATATTATTTTAATAACTGAAAATTATTTTATCAATAAATGTTTATAACGTTTGTTATAAATTATTAAATTTATATTTTATTTATAATCAATAAAATTAATATCTCATTTATATTAATTAATTAATTAATAATTTTTGAATATATGAAAAAAATCACTGTTTTAAAATTACATAAAAAATTATAATGTAGAAAAAAATGTTATTTAATCTGGGGTGATACAGATTATTATGTTTAAAATATTTTGTTGTTCTAATAGTTTTAGTTGAAATAAATATAAGTTTTTTTTATAATATACAATATACATGATCCGATATCTTTTTAATTAAAAATTAGAGTCAGAATTACGACTAACTTATTAGATGGATACAACTTTTTTTATTAAAAATAATTACATAATTAAAATTATAACAATTTTACTAAATTATTTGTTAAATAAAACTGTGAACGAATATTATATTATACATATAAATAAAAGAAAAATATATTTATTTAATTGATAAACAATTGATTTAAAATCACATCATACCCAATTTATATACTTTTTATTATAATTTGTTAATTTATTTTTTTTACTTATATAATTTATTAAATTTTATTTTATAAATATATGTAAAATAAAATAAATTAGAATAAGTAAATTTGATTAAATTATAAAGTGAAATTTAAAATAACTTATTAAATAATATCACCAGAATCCTTAGTTTGATAAAATCAAGTAAGAAGGTTTAAAGAAAATAAGAACAAATGTTTTTTAATCATATATATATATATATATATATATATATATATATATATAATGTTTGTAATACTTGTTAGCATTTATTAAAATTAGTTTGAAATTATAATCATATATATTAATATTTTATTTATAATATTTATTAATGACTTTGAGCATATGAAAAAAAAATCATTTTTTATATAATAATTTGTGGATAGTATTTTTACTAAAACCTTATGTTAAACCTTCAGCAAAAAAAAATTGTATATTTCATAATTTTATTTATATATTTAAAAAACAGTTTAAAGGTAAGAAAATGTTTAGGAAAAATAAGAAAAATTATTCATAAAAATTATTTTAAATGAAATACAAATATAATTTTATAATATCTATTAATAATTATTAAAATTATTTTTTTGATTATATACGTGGATTGGTTTTAAAATAACACTACAAACCATTATCCTAAAAGAATGAAAGAAATTTATAATTTATAAAATTATTTTTTCTTAAATGATGATCAAATCAATAAATTTTTAATTCTTTAATTAAATTTGAGAATGGATAAATATAATTTAATTTATTATAGTGTTTTATTTATTTGTTCAATATGTACTATACATGTATTAAATAAAAACATTTGGTAAACACTTATATTTTTATATTTTGCCATTTAAGTTTTTATTACATCAATTACTTTAAGTTATTTTTAAATAGTGAATAAATAGTTTTTCGTCTTAATTATATGTTTAAATTTTATTATTTCTTGTATTATGTTTTTAGTTTATCCTATTTTGAGACTAGAGATGTTAATGTCTTCAAAAACATTAATGGACTTATAAAAGACTTAATATGTTAATATGATATGAAAATCTTCCTAACTTTGTTCTCTACATCATTAATATAAATTTTATGAAAGACTTAATATTAACCATAACTTTAAATGGGTCTATTTAAAATATATTTTATAGTAATATATTTTATTGTTTGTAAAAAAAGTGCTGGAAATGCTAGAAAAGATGGAAACTAATCCTATAAAAGAAAAAGCAGTGGTGGTTTTAATAGCATATTCAAAATTTCCATTTTCTTATTCAACATTGGTCTACAAATTTTCATTCTTAGGAATTTGAAAGTCTCTGTCATCAATTAAGTGATCAATTATTACAAATTCTTAAAATAATTTTTTACCACATTTTGCATTACAATTTTTTATTCTTCTTTATATTTCTTTAAAAGTTATCTATATTTTCAATTTAAGCTTAAATTTTAATTCTAATCACAATTTTTCTTTATCTAGTATTGTCAGTGGTGTCTTTAACCTCAAAATATTAAATGTGGAATCTTTGGTGGATTCCAAATTTAATGATTTGGTGTCTAAGCCCTTTGAGCCAATTTGTCACAATGGGAAGTGACACTGATGATGAAGCTATTTTCCAAAATCTAATAAGTGAGTTTTTCTTTTTCGCTTTATTCTCAGTTTGCTTTATGAGACTTTTCTTTTTTGCTCTATGTTCTCAGTTGCTAATTTTCTTTTGGTTTTATAACTAGTATTTTCTGTTTGAGGAAAGATTGAGAAAGGAAAATAAAATAAAAAAAAATATGTACCTAAAATTTAAATATTAGTTTTTTTTTTCATTTCATTTTCTATTTCTCAATCTTTCCACAAATTTAAAAATTAGTGATAGAACCATCCTTCAGTCTTTCCACAAACAGAAGCAAACTGAACATAAAGAAAAAAAAAGAAAATACTCACTTATTAGATTTTATAAGATTTTGCAAGATAGCTTCATCTTCAGTGTCACTTCCCATTGTGATAAATTGCCTCAAAGGGCTTAGATACCAAATCACTAAATTTGAAATCACCAAAGATTCCACATTTAATATTTTTTTGAAGTTCAAGACACGATTCACAATACCACCAGATAAAGAAAAATTGAAAAATTGTGATTAGAATTAAAATTTAAGCTTAAATTGAATATATACACAGAAAAAAGATATCTTTTAAAGAAATAAAAACAAGAATGAAAAATTGTAATGCAAAATGTGGTAAAAATTTATTTTAAGAATTTGTAATAATTGATCTACTTACTTGATGACAGAGAGTTTCAAATTCCTAAGTAAGAATGAAAATCTTGCAGACCAGCATTGAATAAGAAAATGGAAATTTTGAATATGCTATGAAAACCACATCCTCGGTCAAAAAAATTCCAAGAACAAAAGCAAAACCACCATGAAACTCTAAAAGACTCGCTCATTAGGTTTTGGAAGATGGTTCCAATGTTATTAGCTTCATCATCAGTATCAACATCAGCGTCCATGCCAACAAATTGCCTCAAAGGGCTTAGGCACCAAATAACTAAATTTGAAATTCACGAAAGATTCCACATTTAATATTTTGATCTTCAAGACAGGACTAACAATACCTAGATGAAGAAAAATTGTGATCAGAAATGAAATTTGAGCTCAAACTAGTTATTTATATTTCAAGAAAGATAAATAAGAATGAAAAGATGAGAAATTGTAATACCAAATGTGGTAGAAATTTATTCTTAAGAATCTGTGACAGTTGATCCACTTATTAGGTAAAATAGAGTTTGGTAATAGAATTGAAATTCCTAAACAAGAATGAAGAGCTTGCAACGGAGACGAGTGTTGAATAAGAAATTATGGAAATTTTGAGCATGCTATGAAAGAAATAATCATGTTAAGGTTTTCAATTTAGTTGCATATGAGAACATCATATTATATAAAAATAAGAAGAATCAAAACCTGAAATAAAGAAGAGCTTTGATTTATCATCTGTTAGTTCTGTCATTCTTGATCAATGACCTCTCTACAAAGAATAAGAGAGAGAAGAGTGTGTAGAAACTGCTCCAAGGTCACAAGAACTGTCTTCTTTATTCTTTAAAAGGATAGAATAAAAATTGACTCTGGGCAAAAAAATATTCACACAATATAAACAATATTATTTTATGTAACCAAATAAATAATAACAATCAAATAAATAATAAAAATAATGGTTACATAATATTTTGGCAAATAAGTTAATCTAGAGAAATTACTAATTTATGTATGTCCACAAAATAATTAATCCAACAATCTCCCACTTGGATAACATAAATTAGATCACAATATTGAAAATTAATTTAGAACAATTCACAACATATGACCACAGTAAAATGCCAAAATATTACAACATTTATAACCAAAATATCCAAAATGAAATATGTAAGCATCTTATCACTGCAGAAAATCAAAATCACACTCCAACATTATAAATATACAATTATGTCTCAATCCGCCCAAGATGTTATATGAGTTATATAAGACTAAAACAATATGTTGACTTTTTTACTTCACTAACAAATCTTTATTTCTTATTTTTTTCAAGAGACCTCTTTACTCTTTAATTAGTGAAATAATACTCTTTTTTTTCTTTTTTATGTTTTCTACTGTGAAATAAAACACTTTTATTTTTTATTTTTTTACAATCAGTACATTAATTATGATTATTATTTTTGATTTATTTTTTATTTTTTATTTCTTTTTTATAATTTTGTGATTGTATTTTATTATAATAATTTACTAGTTGTATTTTTGTATTAAAATTGATATTGGAAGAAAAAATTATAATAAATTATAAAATTGTTATTTTAATTAAAATTAGTATTTTTCATTTGTTAAAAATATATTTAAATAATTAATAACAAAAAAATAAAATTAAGTATTTTTGTAAATAAATATTAATTAAATAGTTTAAAAATTTTAAATAAAAATTAATTTAATTGTGAATTGCTTTTAAATGTTATGTTTATTACTTAAAAATTGCTAATTATTGAAATGATGCAATACACGTTGATCATGAAGAGAAAAATAAATAACAATCATATCTTCACTAAATAGTTTAGTTAATGGTACACGAAATATTTTGTGTGAAATGAAACATAAATTTTATCTTTATCAAAACACAAATTTTATCTTTATCAAAAACTCAATTACATCTTTATCGAAAATCAAATTTTATCTTTATCAAAAATCAAAATTTATCTTTATCAAAAATCAAATTTTATCTTTATCAAAATTTTATTTGATTTTTTCCATTAATTATTTAGATATTTTTTCAACAAACTAAAAATACAAATTTTAATTCAAATAACAATTTATACTTTATTGTAATTTTTTTTCAATATCAATTTTAATATAAAAATACAATCACAAAATTATTATAGTTTGTTTTAATATAATTAATTATGGAAAATTTAAATTTATTATAAAATATAAAATAAAATACTTTATCATTTTTCCTATTATAATTACTTAGTTAAAAAACTATAAAATATTTCATTTTATTTTTGGCATAGATTCTTCTATATACTATTAATTAATAATGGACTCAACCCACCTATTATAAACTAACTCATTAAATATTCACATAATATAAATAATATTTTTTGTGTAACCAAATAAATAAAAACAATTAAATAAATAATTACATAATATTTTCACAAATAAGTTCCGTTTTTAACTATTGGTTACTTTTGGTTAAGTTATATTCGGACTTTAGCATTGCATTTTGGGAGTGAATTTACAATTTCTAATACAATTAAATCGGTAAAATTATCCTATTTTAAATTAATTCATTATTTAAATACTTTATTTAAATAAAATAATTCAAATTTATTAAAGCTTAATTTTTTTTCATTTTATTAAAATGTTTTAATTACTATTAAAGTATAAAATTATTTGAATGTTAAATAATTGTTAATAATTTAAAAATATCAATGTTGATAACCTATGTTTGATAACATTATTTTTTAGTTAATTTTTTTTATGATTTTTTTCGGATTGATATTGATAAAGATTTTTTTTTTAATTTATGGTTAAGGTTATTTTCAGTTGATATCTACTACATCTTGGTAGACTTATATCAATCGATAACATTTTCATGTTATTGTTATTACATTGTTGGTTAAATTTGCCACAAATTTTAAAATATATAAATAAAAATATGAAGAATTTTAAATTCCTTTTTAAGTGAACTGTAAGATTTAATTTTAAGTAATTAAATTTTTCTTGTAAAATTTTAATTTATTTTCAAATTTCTTATCTAAACAATACATTTTATCATAAAGCATTTCAAATTTTTTATAAAGTTCAATTACTCTTTAA
>Ga0209489_108844_pt1 | contig 13230 bp, 5 predicted proteins | sample SiratrowhiteBW_FD_187527 | JGI IMG/M metagenome (GOLD analysis project Ga0209489, IMG submission 187527) | Root nodule microbial communities of legume samples collected from California, USA - Siratro white BW (SPAdes) (version 2) | ecosystem: Host-associated > Plants > Roots > Nodule | place: USA... | reverse complement strand
TTAAAGAAAGAAAAAAAATTATAAAACAAAAAAAAAAAAAAGAGAGCGTGTGAGTGTGGAATATGAGAGAGATTGAAAGAGAAAGGGAGGGGGTAGGTGTGGGATTGACCGAACCTCCTTCACGCATACACCATCCCCTCAAGACATGTCATGTTCCATTTTCTCCTAAAGATCTCAAACTACCACCCAATATATAAACTCCTCAGCCTCACCCTTTCCCCTCTCAGCTTGTTCGTTCCATTCTCAAGAGAACACCAAGCTACACACTACACCCTTCCAATAACCAAATTCAACTAAATTTTCTATTCCAATTTCCAGCCCTAACTGTTCTTCTTAATAATAATAATAATTTCAGTTAATCTCTTTAATATGCATACCCTCACTCCGCCCTCTGCCAACCCTATTAACTATCTCAACAGCCGCTCTCACTCGGTTATTCGGATCGCTCCGACCCGATTTAGGGTCAAATGCGGTTACGGCTTTGAAACCATGGGTTTCTCGCAAGGATTCGGCGCCACCAGAACTGATTGGCAAAGTTCGAACGCCATATTAGCCAGTAAAGTCATGTCGCAGCAGGAGGATTCTCCAGCCGGCGACAACAACACAGCTGCCGTAAACGGCAATAACGCTGCAGTAACGAATCTAAATCTCGTACCTGTCAAACATGACGGCGGTGACAGCAAGCCGCTTCCGCCGAAGCCGCTCTCGATCACCGACCTCTCTCCGGCACCGATGCACGGCTCGCAGCTGCGCGTGGCGTACCAAGGCGTTCCCGGCGCGTACTCCGAGGCCGCGGCGGGGAAAGCGTATCCGAACGGAGAAGCCATACCGTGCGACCAGTTCGAGGTGGCGTTCCAGGCGGTGGAGCTCTGGATCGCAGATCGCGCCGTACTGCCGGTGGAAAACTCCCTCGGCGGCTCGATACACCGCAACTACGACCTCCTCCTCCGCCACCGCCTCCACATCGTCGGCGAGGTCCAGCTCCCGGTGCACCACTGCCTCCTGGCACTCCCCGGCGTCCGCAAGGAGTTCCTCACGCGCGTGATCTCGCATCCGCAGGCCTTAGCGCAGTGCGAGCACTCGCTCACGAAACTCGGCCTCGACGTGGCGCGTGAGGCAGTCGACGACACAGCCGGCGCCGCAGAGTTCGTCGCCGCGAACGGCCTCCGCGACACGGCGGCGATCGCGAGCGCCCGCGCCGCGGAGCTCTACGGTCTGCAGGTCCTGGCGGACGGAATCCAGGACGATCCAAACAACGTGACGCGGTTCGTGATGCTGGCGCGCGAACCGATCATTCCGCGCACGGATCGGCCGTTCAAAACAAGCATCGTCTTCGCTCACGACAAAGGAACTTCTGTGCTCTTTAAAGTGCTTTCGGCTTTCGCGTTTAGGAACATTAGCTTGACGAAGATCGAGTCGAGGCCTCACCGTAGCCGTCCGATTCGCGTGGTTGATGATGAGAGCGAAGGAACCGCCAAACACTTCGAGTATTTGTTTTACATCGATTTTCAGGCTTCTATGGCGGAAGTTAGGGCACAAAACGCCCTCGCTGAGGTTCAAGAATTCACCTCTTTCTTGCGAGTGTTAGGGAGTTACCCTATCGATATGACTCCATGGAACCCTTCTTGTCCCCGAGAAGATTAACACTGCATTTTTCTCCCGCAATTCTCATCTACAATTCCTCCTATTATCATATCTATCACTCCAAATCTTCAATTTGTCACACGCAAAACACCAAATTGTGTTTGAATCCCCGTATATAGTGTATGGAGTATCCAATCGACAGTGTTTATACTGTCTCCTAATTTTTTTTTTAAGTATTTTTAATTAGTTAATAATGTGAGAAAATTAAACTATTTCAAATTTCTCTATTTTTATTTGCTTAAGATTTAGGATTTTTTGTTTTATATTCTATTTTAAATTAAATTTCTTTTGCATTTTTTTCATATTTTAGAGAAAACTTGGTGTTAAAAGATTGGTGGTTTCGCTGGGAAGACGAATATTTTACGTTTGGTGTTTGTTTCCTATAATAGAAGTTGTAGCACGTGTGCATTAAAGGATATAGAATATTCGATTTCTGTATTCAATCTTTCTAAATTGAATTTCAATGATGGTTGATGAGGATTTGTCAACTTATTCTCATATCAAAGTTTATTTTTTTATTATAAGTCTAATTTATATATTTTAAAAATTTCATCGGATTAAATAATAAACATGAATCTTTTGCAACATTCAAACTAAAATACTAGATCTGTAAAAAGGGAAATGCGTTTTGAAATACTTTCCCTTTTTAGACTGGCTACTGCTCAGTTCAAGATTTATATTTATATATTGTGTAATATATAAGTTATAGAGAACAGTGATTAGCTTAATAATTACTAAATAGCTATCATATTTTATATATAACTCCTGTTTGACCAATTACAATTCATATTAAGAAACACTATTTTATTATTATTGCAACCTTTTGTCCATGCCTGACTAAAATGCTGAAAAGACGGTTAGTATCCATTTTGTAGTTTGTATAAAGGACAAAAATATGAAGAAGCAAATGAAAAAAATGAATTGTAGTAAAAAAATTAAAAAAATAAATACTATTTATGAAAAAAATAATATTTTTTTTATGAATTTTAAGTTGTATCAATCCCTAACTTTTAACCGCAACTTTTTAAGTGATCATATTTTTCAAGTTGTTATATTTTGATCAATAATATTTTAAATAAGATTTTTTTAATTTTTGGTATTGATCACATTTATCACGATATTTGACTTAGAATGTCAATTTGACTTGAATGTGATATTTGTTGTATAAATAATGTTTTGAAATAACAATTTAACTAGTCATTTAAGATGAGGTGTGAGAATGACATGTCTCTCTCATATTTAGTTATTTTAAGAACTATTTTTGTATTTTTATGTGTTTTATTTTTAATTTGGTTAATTGTACACCTTTAAGATTTGTTAGTGTTTGATTAGATTATTAAACATGAAACTAATATGTGCCAAAAGTTTTGTAAGATCCTTTAAAGATATTAATGAAGAATTTACTTAAGTGAAATAAAATGTTACGAATATGCAAATGAAGAAAGTATAATGATGGGTGAGTGGCGACACATCTCAACTTTTGTGGCATCATGGTAAAGAGGGATTCTAGATGCAATAATTCTTTAGCAATAATAATTTTTTTAAATTGCGACATAATGACATTTCTAAACGATCCCTACGTCTTACAATTATCTAAATTTCTTAAAAGGATTTCTTATTAACTAGAAACCAAGTTCTTGTAGAGTCTTTATTTTTAATTTTTTTAAATGATAATAGTTATATATCTGTTTTTATTAATCTGTCATCGAAAAAAATATTAATACCGGCAAAATCACAAAAAGTCAACTAGTTTGCCTGATAGTAATAAATATTTAATTTAAAATAATTGGCCAATCAACACATAATATTACGTTGTGTAACATCTTTGAACTCATCAACTTTCATGACAACTAATTATGTTATCACATTATTTCTCATATCTTATCTCTTGGATTTGTTCAGCTATATACAATTATTGCGCGCATAAAAAAAAATAACAACAATGATAAATATTAAACAAAACATATATACCCCTAAGAAAATGACGTTAGTTTAATACTCTAATCACTAAACTATTATTTGAAAATGAGATTAAATTATTTTCTTAAATATGCGATTTATTTTGTGAATGTATGGTTAAGGGTACGTATTAACAAAGGAATAGAAAGGATAATAATTATTCGTAAACGATCTTATTTACTAATACAAGGAAAGACCTATACTATTCGTTATATATAGTTTCTGTTTTTTTTTTTTTTTTTTTTTTTTTTTCATTTCTCAACTTGTAGTCCCATCGAAAGACACATAACATAAAAAAAAAATGAAATCAATTTAGTCTTTTAATCAATCATTGAAAGCTAAGGTTACATATAACAATGATTCTGATGATGCTTTTGAAACTGATTGCGGAACTAATAAAATTAATGCTAACGGTTTTGAAGAATTAAATTAATAATAATATAAAAAACTGAATTGATTGTTTATACTGTCCTAAATTTATGATTTCAGCACTGCAAGCTGCCAAGTTGTTACGTATTCTATATTCATATTTAACATTTTAATTATTATTTGATTAAAGTATATAAATTAAAAGTGTAAACAATTTATTCCAACCAGTAATTGTTGATTGCTATCTTATCGAAATTTCTATGCTTTTATAATAATTACTTCAAGTATAACATAATAAATAATTAATCATGTAAAGAACTTCTTAAGACTAAACATTAAGTAATCATGGTCCTAAATTTATTCACCGAAAGCAAACTATTTTGGAGATTTAAGATGTATGTATACACTAAAAAAACGACTCTGTATATGAAGTTATACATTTTATACTTAAATATAGTTTAGTGCAAGGAAGATGAATACGTTTTGATTTTGATCCTTTTATAATGTTTTATTTTTCTATTTTGATTACTACAAAATTAAGAATTGATATTTTTTTATCGGAGTATTATCTATAATATTAATCAACTATTTACATTAAAAAAAAGTGACACATACTAGTGTTATAATATAATGTAAATTAAAAAAAAAAACACAAGTGAATATAATAACTATTATTAAAAATTAAAAACTAAAGTTAATAATATAAAATTTTGAATGGAGAAAAAAAATACAAAAACTAAAATAAAACTTCATATATTTTATAAAGACTAAAAATATATTTTATAAGAATAAAAAATTAAAAAAATAAAATAAAAAGCAATCAGTTAATTTTAAGTGAATTAAAAACTTAGTGAAACATTAATCTTGGTTATTATATATAAAAAAAAGTATTGTTTTAACTGTCATGATTTTGTAGGCTATTGTTTTAACTTTCATAATTTGATGGTCATAAAGTTCCTTCATCTACAATTATAAAACAACATTTATAGATTACGTTACGTTGATTCAAACAATCAAATTGTGTATGAATTGAATGGTAGATGATGATATGACACTCATGTTTTTACGCATGTGTTAGAAACACGTTTTCAAACTCATTATTTTAAAGTCGTATTTTTATTAATTAAAATATAAATATTTATACTTACATCCTAAAATTTGAATTTTTTATGTTGTTTTTTAATAGACCTGATTTTGATATTTTAAAATATATTTTGAGGGACAATAACAAAAGTCCTTATACTCATTAAATTTCTTTCATGTTTATTATTTCAATAAATTTAATCAATGAAAATATATGTTAAAGAACATATTAAGGGTTTGGATAAGAATGAGGGTTTGGTAAGGAAGATGAAAGGGTAGGTGAGGGATGTGCTTTGTTATTCTTATGCTCATCATTAATTAATAAATTAATCTTATGATTTGTGGTTGATAATTACTGTAGCTTAAGTAAATCTCAACCGCACCTCCTCTTTAATTACTAATATTTTATACTATATTTTTATTTGTTGCGAAAAATAATTTATTTGTAAGAAGAACAATCATTGAATTTCAAGTTTTTCTTAAAAAAATATATTATTTTATGTTATTTGTTTTTTAAGCATTTATATTTATTTTAAAATTAGATAATAAAACTTAAAATCTCACAATGTTGTGGTTTAAATTTGATCTCCATTCTGCGAGAAGGACCAGACTCAAAATTTCGCAACATCGACACCTGCAAATAAAATAATCGGAAGGACTATACTATAATTTATAAAAATAAGGTAATTACCTCAATGGAAAACAGATTCGAAGAAAGCAAAACACAAGCCCACTCCATCTAAAGCTTCAATAAACGCGCGTTCGTGTGAAAATCCGAAAAAGCCCCTGAAAATGTTCCAGAAGCGTTTTCGTCTCCACCTTCTCCCTCTCTCGAAGAAGCACTTTCAGTTTCCGCTTCCACGTAACGCGGTAACGGTCTCCGACGGAGTTCAACAGCCCTCAGACGCCGTCATAGCCAAAGTAGTCCTCGAATCAGACCCACACACTCTCTCCGAGGCCCTATCCAGGCCCACGATCCAATGGGCCCCCGAGCTCGTGAACAAGGTCTTGAAGCGCCTCTGGAACCACGGGCCCAAGGCCCTGCAATTCTTCAAACACCTGGACCGCCACCCTTCCTACATCCACTGCTCCTCGTCGTTCGAGCACGCCGTGGACATCGCGGCCCGTATGCACGACTACAACGCGGCATGGGCCTTAGTAGGCCGCATGCGATCCCTCCGCCGCGGCCCAACTCCCCGAACGTTCGCCATCCTCGCCGAGCGCTACGCCGCGAACGGAAAACCCCACCGCGCCGTCAGAACCTTCCTCTCCATGCACGAGCATGGTTGCCGCCAGGACCTGAACTCGTTCAACACCGTCCTCGACGTGCTCTGCAAATCGAAGCGCGTGGAAATGGCGCACACCTTGCTGAAAACGTTCAGATCCAGATTCAAACTCGATAGCGTGAGCTACAACATAATCGCAAACGGTTATTGCTTAATCAAGCGCACGCCGATGGCGTTGCAGGTTCTGAAGGAAATGGTGCAGCGAGAGATAAACCCTACGATGATCACGTACAACACATTGCTGAAAGGGTATTTTCGGAGTGGTCAGATTAAGGAGGCATGGGAGTTTTACTTGGAGATGAAGAAGAGGAAGTGCGAGATTGATGTTGTGACTTACACGACTTTGATTCACGGGTTTGGGGTAGCGGGTGAGGTTAAGAAATCTCGTAGGGTTTTTGATGAGATGGTGAAGGAGGGTGTGGCTCCTAGTGTGGCCACGTATAATGCGTTGATTCAGGTTTTGTGTAAGAAGGATAGCGTGGAGAATGCGGTGGTGGTTTTTGAGGAGATGGTGAGGGAGGGGTTGTGTGTGCCGAATTTGGTTACTTACAACGTTGTTATCCGTGGTTTTTGTCATGTTGGGGACATGGAGAGGGCGTTAGGGTTTATGGGGAGAATGGGGGAGCATGGTTTGAGGGTTTGTGTTCAGACTTACAATGTTGTGATTAGGTACTTTTGTGATGCTGGGGAGATTGAGAAGGGTTTGGAGATGTTTGGGAAGATGAAGGATGAGCCTTGCTTGCCCAATTTGGATACTTACAATGTTCTGATTAGTGCCATGTTTTTTAGGAAGAAATCGGAGGATTTGGTGGTGGCTGGGAAATTGTTGATGGAGATGGTTGATAGAGGGTTTTTGCCGCGGAAGTTTACTTTCAATAGGGTGTTGAATGGACTTGTTATTACTGGGAATCAGGATTTTGCCAAGGAGATTCTGAGAAAGCAGAGCAGGTGTGGCCGTGTTGTTCGGAGGTTGAAATTGTGAGATGTTTAATTGTTGGATTTGGTGAGTTGTTGTTTCCTTTTCTGGCGTTCTTTTAATCTTTTAGATGAGTTTCAATTGTTTTTTGTTCTTGAGGTCATATTGCTCTGTGCTCACTTGTGTCATCTGTGCTGATGTAGGTATTTGAAGGAACATAATCCACATGGTTTTCAACACTTGAAAGTGCGTGGTGCATTCAATTGGAGAGCATGTTCCGCATTCTGTAATTTGGTCGAAGTTTCTATGATCTGGGGTAGGGACCTATATGTTCAATTTGAGGTTCATTGATTGTAACTTTAGTATATTTCAAGTTTCAATGTTACATGTTTCTGAAAAAGGTTTATTTTATGAAATTTTTGATCCAATCTTATCTCAGGATCTGTATATATAATATAATGCAAGGGTGTGGACTGTGTTAATTTGCATTTAGGAGATTGCTTAGATATTTTTTAACAAAATCAATATGTGAAAGCCTAGACGATTTCAGTGGTTAGGGAACTTGCAAAACGGGAAAAGGTTGGGAGTTGAGGTGGCTGATAATGTAGTTATCATGTGTCTGAGTTACTGTGTGTTAAATTAAAATTTAAGCTGGTGGAGGTTGTAGGTGAACCATTTCTTGAGATTTGCTGTCCGTGATTCTTCTTTAACTTTCATGATGGTCATGTTTTAACTTTTAAGAAAGCAGGAAGGTTGAAAGGATTATAACTATTGTTGTTACTGTTTTAAGTAAAAACTGCATAGGCAAATAACTCCAGTTTGAGTTTTGACATTCTTTTTCAAAGGATATATACTTAATAAATTGAATGGAAAAGAGATAAATTGCCAGGATGAATGTGCATTTGGAGGGCTATTTGGCTATAAGCTACTTGTTTTGAAGATTATATATACCTTCTGCTTCAAATGAATTTTATGTGCTCTACAACATAAACCAAGATATTGAAGGCCAAAATTCACCATTATTCATATTAATCAATATGTTGCTAGTTACCCAAATTTTTTACTACAATTAGCCAACTGTGAGTGAGTGCTAAGCTAGTGTCTACAATTTGGTCATATTTCAGGCCTGAAGATGCTAGAACATTGAAATCAATTTGCCTGCAACAGCTTTGCCGCATTGGGGTGATCCTACAATTTGGGTTTGGTCACTAACATGTTGAAAAAGATGGGCATATATGGGTCTTGTTAACTGCCTCTGGGGGAATACTGGATCATTTGGTGAAGGAAATTGGATTCTTCCTGCTCTTACAATTCAAGGGTCTATAACACAAGATCACGCTCCTTCAAGTTTACTCAGGATTACCCTTTGCTTTTCACAAGAGTTCTGCAGATGATCTAGTGGCACCATCCTTCAGAATACAGGTGAATTCTTTAATTCAATAGCTGTTACTGTTCATTTTCCTTTGACAGTACTCCATTGTAACTTGGGATAAGCTTGATCAATCAAGGATTGTGTAAATGGCCTGTGCAGGGATGATGTTGGGCAAGATGAAGATGGAGATCTCTAATCCACGATTCATCTTCCTTGCATCCTAATTTAGTCTGATGTAAATTCAACTATTTTTTTATTAAGAATTCTTTGTAATCTCTTTGCATTATTTGTTACGGAGAAGTTATTTTGTAGTAATTAAATTATTGCATTTGACCAAATAGGCACTTCAAGTATGTAGAGGGTGATGAGGAACTGTTCATTATTTAATCAAGAACCAACATTTATGGACTAAATTAGACTCATTTATTATTTTAATGGCTACGTTTAAAAACTAAATTAGTCATTTATTTTAATATATGTAAAAAGGGTTTTGTCATGAAACAAATACCCATAAAAAATTACAAATTTATTCTGCCACAGTATACATGATTTTACAATTTTACATGTCTTAGGAAATTAGGAGAAAACGGCAAACCATTAACAACCTTATCCTGGAAGGTGAAGGTAGTTATGTGAATTACATGAATAATTGGATTTAGCAAAAGAAACTATACTTTTATGATATTAGTTATCAAGAGATTTATTTTTATATTTTTAAGCATTTCTTGTTTCCATCTACTCTTTTTCACCGCGTTATTCTACAATTCTGAAGTTGAGGTTTACCAAAATTTATTATAGACAGCTTGCTGAAAAAAAAGTATTGCTTGCATTCAGTTATATACACACAAATTATGCTATAAATGAAAAAAATTTAATTACTCTATTCAAATGAAGAATCTCATAAATATAGGGAATTTAATTGAAGTAATGAAAATTTTTGAAATTTTAAATACATCATCAAAACACGTCCTAAAAATGGGTGCTCAGGATTAGACTTTACTGGTGTGTGGATTTTTAGAAGAAAAAAATGAGACTTTTTTTTTGTCTAATTTCGTTTTTCACCTAAATTGTACAGATTATGTACTGATTAATATATAGTTGTGCTTTCTGTTCAAAAGAAAAATATGAAATTCCCCTAGAAAACTAGGGTTTCAGAAGATGAATTTAGGTATGATGCTTCTGCCACAAAGACGGCTATATGTCATCAGATTTTCAGCTGGATGAGTTTTGATTGGGTCCAAACATACATCAAATCAATGTGGTTGGTTGGGCAATACTTGGTCCATATTTAAACAAAACCTATGTTATTGGGTCAAGCAATTAATTAGATTAGGATTGAAATAAAAAAAAAAAAAAAATAAGAAATTGTTGAGAGTGGGATTTGAACCCACGCCCTTTCGGACCAGAACCTTAATCTGGCGTCTTAGACCAACTCGGCCATCTCAACTTAATGGCAAAGTATTGTCAAATATTAAAATAGTTTAATTGTATAGGTGTCCATTGTTTTAGTTTATACAAGAATTTTCTTCTTCTCCTTCTGATAATGAAAGAAACTGAAGCTTATTAGAGGGAACTATCTCGAATCCAAGTTGGACAAATAATTAAAAAAAACTTGGTATGTCTTCTTGTAGAGTTATAAAGTCTAGGAAAATTGTATGTCTTGACTAATCCACCATCCAATATTGTTTTGAATAAATCAAATTACTTACAATTATTAATTCAATTTCATAGTTATAACTGAAATAAAATGCATAATTGAGGGAGAACCGTGTCACCTCATAGATTTATGATTAACTTTTTGGATAAATTATATGCTAATTCAATTTTTTAATAATGTTCATTTTTCCGTAATGATGGTTTCCTATAATATAATCAAAATAGTAGGTAAAAAAAAAAAGTCATGAAATAGTTTTTGGATTTTAGATAAGCATAAACTAAAATATCTGCAACTAACCACCCTTTGAAAAATCTATTACTTAAAGCAAGAGACATTATGATTTAAATCTTTAAAAGAGAAGCATTGAGACAGGCTTCTAAGAAACACTGCATTAATTACATAGAAATGACAAATGCGACCATCATCTAACTCCTATTAAATTCAAAAGTGTGACAACACCAAGCTCTAAAAGAAACATGATTTAGTCTTTCATTCTAATTATCCATTAATTACATGGAAAAGGCAAATGGGACCCGCTGACTCTAAGTTTAAAAGCAACAACTTCTTCATCTTTTGCAGAACCTTGTGCTGTATGAAAAATGGAATATCTCTATTTGGAATGCATGGATCAAAGGCAACTTTATGTTACATATATTTTATCCAATATAAGTAAGATATCAATACCTTCCAATTTTAAAGTATTCATGGGCCATAAATAGGTTTACACTAATAGTTTATTAACTTGGTAGTAAAAAATAGTCTCTTTAATATTTTATTTTTAAACTTATATTATGATTAAGTGAAATATTGAAAAATCGATTCTTTCAGGGACGTCATTTTACTCATTCTTCTCTTTCTAAATAAGTGAGAGTCATTAAAATTAATAATTTTTAATGAATTTCAATCTATTATAAAACAAATGTAAATGTAAATAAGTTCTTAAAAGAATGTATTATGTAATTTTGTTTTATTATTATATGTTTATTTACATGAATTTTGATAATATTGTTAATAATATAAAAAGTGTTGGATATCTCATATTAAAATCTTATAATAGTTTATAAGAATGTTAAATCTCATCTTACAAATTAATTTTATAAGGTTAAGTTAGGTTTAAAGTTAACTTCTGAAGATAATATTAAAGTCTGTTACTATATAGTCGACTAGTCTTATTGATCAATGATCAACTGCTCTTCACTTAGATATCTTGTACCTCAGTCTCGTTGTGATCATTTTACATGGCCGACTAGCCTTACTAATCAACTAGTTTTTGGTCGGGTATCTGGTGTTTATAACAAGAAGCCCAAATAAGTCATATGTTATGCTGCCACAATCTTTTATACCCTTTCATGTCCTTCTCATACATCCCATCACTAATCAACACAATGACAATTTGGTTTTTCAAATTAAGAAAAAATTATTTCACTGAGTCGAAGAAAATTATATTTTATAAAACTTTTTGTGTTAATTTCTAACTGTCTCACTTACAATAACAATTCAATTATAATGGTACGTGAAAAAGGAAACAATGACATAATAAATATTTTTTTATAATAATTAAAAGTTTAATTAACATAAAAAAAATTTCCTTCTTTACAAGTTTGTAACTATCTCATTTATTGTAAATGTAAATTAAAATTATTAGTGTTCTAGTAAAAGATATTGAAAGACTTTAAGATAAAAATATTTATTGTTTCCCGTGTATTTAACCATTTTATGGATAATGGATATTCTCAAATAAGATAAAATACAATATGGTTTCTTATCCTATATTAATGTTGTTATTCAGGTAAGATCTCATTATATGTGACATCCTTAAAGTTAGTTATTGTTTGTAAATACATAATTATAATCAATAAAATATCTACATCTTATTCTGGATGTAAGAGTGACTAAACCGACATTTTCAATCAATGATTATCTATATCTTAATAACTTAAAAGTTACATCGTATCAATATCGAAACCCAAATATATCTAACCTATACATGAAACTTGCAATCTCGAATCACAATTCCTCAAGCTCAAACCTTAGATAACATGCTCTCATGTTTGAAGCACGTGCATGTGGATCGTACAATGTCATTCTAGCTTGGATAGACCAATTACAATAAATTATTTTTAAATGTTATTTTTAACTTTTGACCGCAGTAGTTTTAATTTATAGAGTTAATTTTATTTTTGTTACTTTCTTTTTTCCTGAGAACTTGGTCCAATTTTCTTTCGATTTTCATGGAAAAAGCTTCGCGGAAGAAACGTTTGGGCTTAAAAAATTGTGATGATACCCAAAAGATTGGTTTGTGAACAGCGGCCTGGGCTCGGACCGGTCTTGATCTGACAGATTTTAAATTTTAGCATGTTAATCAAATAAAAAAAATGGTTATACTTAAAATTTACAATCTATATATATATATATATATATATATATATATATATATATATATATATATATATATATATATATATATTGAGTGGCACTTTTATCTGACTTTTCATTATTTGGCATCGGGTATATTTCACAATTTTGTTATATACACAATAATTAGTTTCAAAGGATAGAACACGCAGAAAACGATCACAAATAAAAACAGCGAAAAATACAAATTTAATGTTAGCACCTATTTCCTATGTTTATAGAAAAAACTCAACTACTATCCATATTCTCAAATAAAATCATAATTTTTTAGAAAAACTTTCTAATGACACGCGTTCTCCTCTTACTTCTTTTTATACAAACAATATTTCTAATCATATGGTTATTTTGAAATGATAAATGGCAATAGTTAGGTGATTTCATGAGAAATGTAAGATCCTTAAATGTTATGTCTAATGAATTATGGGGTTCTTAAAACTCTTTAACAAGCGTGAGACTAGGATTTAAATATATATATATATATATATATATATATATATATATATATATATATATATATATATATATATAT
>Ga0209489_108843_pt1 | contig 13231 bp, 6 predicted proteins | sample SiratrowhiteBW_FD_187527 | JGI IMG/M metagenome (GOLD analysis project Ga0209489, IMG submission 187527) | Root nodule microbial communities of legume samples collected from California, USA - Siratro white BW (SPAdes) (version 2) | ecosystem: Host-associated > Plants > Roots > Nodule | place: USA... | reverse complement strand
TTTTTTTTTATTTCTTTTTTTTTTTTTTTTCATTTTTCTTCGTATATCCACCGATTTTAATTCTTCAATCATCTCTATCTTTACAAAGACGCGCTCTCTATACTAAGTATGAAACATATTAATATTTTCAACCTTACAATTTTTTATTAAAATGTTTCTTATTTTTTATACAATATTAATCTCCACTTAAACGTTTGATTAGTGTGGTAATTCTCTTCATGTGTATTTTTTTAATGTAATGTAATTTCCACTATTATTTTTCATATTTCGATTTCAAACACTAAAAAAAAATTGTATTGAATTTACATATAGTTAAAATCCAAAATCTGTATGTGAAATTTTTGTATTACTTTTATTATTTTTATTTCTATTATTTTATGATTACTACTTTATCATAACTTTTTTTGTTATAATATGATTATTACTGTTCTTATTTTTTATTATTTTATTATTATTATAATTATAGATTCTATGATTAATAATATTAATATTATAATAATAATAATATTAATAAAATAATATTAACATTTTAATAAAATAATAATAATAATAATATCAACAATAATAATAACAATATTATTAATAATAATAATAATAATAAAATAATATTAATAATAATAATGATAATGATGATATTAATATTATTATTAATATGATTAATAATTTTAATAATAGTAATGATAAAATTTATAATAATAATAATATTGCTAATAATAATAATATTAACAATAATAATATTAATACAAATATTAATAATAATAATAACATTACTAATAATATTAATAATAATTTTAATAATAATATTAATATAAATAATAATAATCTTCATTCAGACGTAAAATTTGTATATAAAAGTCTAAATGTAATTTCATATATAAAAATATATATATATATATATATATATATATATATATATATATTAATTTATATGTAAAAATTCGTATATAATATTGATTTTACATTTAAGTTTACATAAAATCTATATATAATATTCATTTTACCTACAAATTTATATATAATATTTATTTTATATACGAAATTTCATATATAAATGTATATAAAATAAATACTAATTTATATATAAATTTAAATTTAAATGTAAAAATTGATATATAATATTTATTTTATATACGAAATTTCATTTGTATATAATTTTTATATTTAAATTGCAATTTTTCTATAGTGAAATAGTTAATTAAATCAACAATGATTACTATTGTAAATTATTTTATCTTAGCATATTTTTTATTCGTCATGAAAATTAGGTTGATGAATAAAATGTAGTCAATGGTTATACTTAATGACGTAAAATCATTTTTATGCTTAAAAAATTTAGGTGACAGATTTCGTTCAAATTATATGAAATTATCTGTAGTGATTGGTTTAATTTTGAAAATGTTTAATTTGTAAAAACTAGAATAAGAATTAATTAGAAAAATCCGAAAAATTTTAAATTTAATTTCCAATATTTATTTATTTCAAAAGTTAGAGTATAAATCATCTGATATTAAAAAGCAATTTTACCACCAAAACTACTATTAAACTAAAGAGGAGAGGATTATAAAAGATTTATGATGAGCTTAACCTGTCATTACATAAAATTTCTAATGCATATATTTTTATTTTATTTTATTTCATAACATTTATTATAAGGTATAAAATAAACTATAAATTAATACAACTTTAAAATAAATGCTTAAAAACTCTTTTTAAGTTTTTCTTAATATAAAATGTTTTCTCTTAAAATGTAAAAGTATATATATAAAAAAAAATACTCCAAGTTAATCCACATTAATAATATTAGTTTGACGTTTGGTGTTTTCGTAAGGAGGTATAAATTATAAACAAAAATTGTTTTTAGTTAACTTATGTCTTTAAGGGTGAAAATAATCATTTTTCTTTTAAAATAAAGAAAGACGATGCAATTTAAGCGTTAATCGAAAAAGAAAAGTGTAAATATTTATAAAAAAATAATAATAAATATTTTTTTTTATTCTCATTCATAAACTAGTATAAAAAAAAAGTATGTATTCACAAATATAATATATATATATATAATATTCATGAGAAACAAAAAGAGAAAACAAAAGAAAGTTGAATCCTCACCTATCATGGCTCTCTCTTTCTCTCTTCTAAGCTCTTTCTTTTTTTAATTTTTCTTCTCCATATTTTATTTATTTTAAAATCTGATCACACTCTACAGTACTGAAGAGTTGGAGATTATTTCTATCCGATCAGATTTTCAAACAGATTAAGTTTTCATTTACTCTAAAGATTCTTTGTTCTCTGTTTTTTTTTTTTAAGTTTTTGTCATCAATCTTGACATGGATAGTTAAGAAAAATATTTCTCTCAACTTAACTAAGATCATTCTGAAATTTGGTTTTGTTTGGATAACTTATTCTAAATTCCTATAGATTGGATTAATGTCACTAACTAGTTTGGAGGGATTGTTTTAGGGATTGTCATTTTAGGTAAGGGAAACTAGTAACTTGTTTTTATACTAGTTAGTTATTTTCAAATAGAACTCTAAGATAAAAGATTTGAATATATGATTATCAGTTGTAGGTCTGACTGGTTCTTGAGAACTGAATGAGTATTGAATAAGTTTGATTGTTTATCTTGATTTGGTGTGATTAATTGACCAAATTTGAGTAATGATGTTAGAAAGTAGCATGTGAGAACTTTTGATTGAATTGATATGATGTGTGATGACTGAATTATATATTATAACCATTTTGATTGAAATGAAACCAGTGTATTGGGGATTGAAAGAAAATCAAGGAACCATGGTTACATATGCATCTATATGCTTTAGTATTGAATTGATATGATATGTGATGACTGGAATATATGTTCATATGTAACCATTTGGTTTAAATGAAACCAGTGTATTGGGGATTAAAAGAAAGCAAGGTACCATGGTTACATATATATCTATATGCTTTTTTACGATTGAATTGATATGATATGTGATATAACTCAATGATGAGTACATATGAAATTCATATGATTGAAATAAAATCATAATACTGGGGATTGAAAAGAAATCAAATACTGGGAATTGCGTATGAATCTTTGTATATTTAATATGACTGAAATAAAATCAATATGAGTGAAAGAAGAATGTATGATTGAAATGGACTAAAAAAGGTTTGTGATTAAAAATAGATACATGTGTTTTGTATGAATGATGTTCTTTGTATTGAAACTTTCTATGTCAGACTTTAAAAAAAAAATCTTATGAATGACTAATACGATATGTTCTTTTTATATATATATATATATTGAGTATATTAAAAAAATTATTTTTAGTAGCTTATTCTTATTTTTCTTATCATGTTATAAAATGATTGTACTATATAGATGAGCAAATATAAATACAGGTGCGAGAATATATGAAAGATCCTAGTATGTATTTTAGAATTCGTTCTCCTTTATTAAATTCACTACATACTAAACCATATATATATATACATACATATATATATATATATATATATATATATATATATATATATATATATATATATATATATTATTTATGCACGATCATGTGTCTTGTGAGTGAAAGAGTTTAATTGTATATAATGTACAGTTAAATAATATTATAAAATGTCTCATACAACAAATATGATAAATAATGCTTTTTAAATTAAAACGTAACAAAATAGGTTTCATCTTGTTTATATAAATTGTAACTCATTATTTGAGAGGAATGAAAAATTATGTGAATAAACGAAATGTATGGTCATATTGAAAACCGAAGTTATCTTTCTTAAACAATTAATTATCTATTTTTTAAATTCGTAAGCAGTGGATATTTTAGTTTAATTAATACTGAGACATTTGTCTAAGTGCAATTTGTTATAATTTATATACTCTACATCATCTATAATATTTTAACTTGGTCAATTATTATACAAATATTTTATCATAATCATTGATATGTCAATGTTGGTGTGTGAATGTTGATAGTCATACTTAACTTTTTTTTTTTTTTTTAAAAAAAACTCTTGTAAATAATAACAATAACTACATTTTATCACATAAAATTAATGCATTCATGACTTTAGAAGAGTCATATAATTCACATTATTGTATGAACTCATGAAAAGAGAGAAATGAGAGACTTTAGATAAGGCTTAGATGAAGATTTCTTAAATTAATTTGTCTAAGTATAAACCTAACTGTGGTCGAAGGCAGACAAAACTGAAAAAATTGAACTCGTGATTGTCGTACATGGTGCTACTCTATCAGTATCACAACCATTTCAAGGTCATTGTTTGAAGTTTTTTTTTTTTTTTTCCGAAAAGTTCTTTTTCATGAGATAACTTCCTCTCGAATCAAATAGAATTGTTATTTTTCGAACATTTAGTGCAGTTGGTCATTGTTTGTTGATGAATTAGTTAGAATAAAAAAGATGAGTAGAAAAGTTAGAAGAAAATGAAGTGCGAAGGCAAATTTGACACAAGCAAAGTTGATACAAATATTTCATTACGTAAATCTATTCATAGTATAAAGTCAAACAGGTTTTGTCATTTTTTCGAAATATACATTTTCATTCATTTATTAAAATATATTTTATCTTCTCCCCCAAATTTTCTACTTTAAATTTTTAACTATTAAAAAACTAATTCCGTTTTAGCGAATTAAGTTTGATTTGTAGATAAACCTGAGTTGGGTAAAGTTAAATTTAAAAAATAGCCTTTCTCTGATCTATAATTTCTGCTTTAGAATTTTTAAAATTATATTTATATAAATAATTTACATCATATTTCTATTTTCATTTCTTCTTTTAATTTATCAGATCTCGTATTTCTGTTTACTTCTTTTTCTCATATTCTCCTTTGTTTGTACAGAAAAGAGTTGTTATAAATAGAATTTATCTTTCTTTAAATTGTGAAGCAGATAAAATTCAGAATATATGGGAGAAACTTAATTAAGAAGCTTACTAAGATTCAAAATCATTTTTTCTTCTTCTTCCTTCTACATGTGTTGCAGTACATAGCATACACTGGCAGAGACTGACAAAAGATATGAATAAAGAAAAAGAAAAAAGGACTTTGTTTTGGTTCGGATGCAAACCTTTATTAATTATATAGTGCATTTAATATGAAAATCAGAATGAAAAACAAGGAATGATCATTGATATGTTTTTTATGCTAGTGTTAATAATTAGATGTATAGTTCATATAATAAGAAAATAGAATAAGATAAATTATTTCTGTTAAAAAAGAATAAGATAAATTATTATCTAACAATGTAATTATATCAGCCATTTAATATGGTTTAAATATTTTTACTAGAAGTTTGGAGTTTCAATAAGAAAGTAATTACACATCAAAATGCTAACTAATACCATATCAAAAACCTAAGTTTTTTTAATTTTTACTTTTTTTTTTAAATATCATGTTATTAGTATGGAAATTTATCCCCATTCAATCGTATATCCTTTTCTAATCATGTTTATTTTAAATTAAATGCCAATCAGTGTAACTTGTAGACTGTATGTGGTGTCAAATTTTTATTTTTTACCTTAAATATTTCAAAACAAATATATTATTTAGAAGAGTATTAGCAATATATTATTTTTAAGACATTATAGTTTGTTAAATACAAAATCGTGAAAAAAAACATTGAATGATCAGCAATAGAACCTTTAAAAAAAATTAAATTTTCATAAAGATATTGTGTATCTTCCCACTAAGACAATAGTGTCTCCTATAAAAAGAAACTACAGACATTAAATGTCTGTATTAAAATATATTTTTTTAACAACTTGATATATAAGATTAAAATCTGCATGAATAAATTAATGAAGTGTAGTTATCATTTAAAAGTAGGGTTCTTGAAAGATAATAATAATCAGTTGTGACTAAGCATTAGGTGGTGTGATCTCTGCTTAATTTTGTTTGTGTGTGTTTGCTTTGAATTTAGTGTTTGTTTTCGTGAGATAACATGACTTAATAAGCAGGGAAAGTGCCGACCATTAGGTATTGAAAAGCAAAGTCAAAAATAAAAATGATACGAAAAGTGATACACTAATAATACTTGAATTCTGAGACTGTATATGTAAGTATGTGTGCTGTTTTACTTTAAGAAGCAACACGTACGTACGTAATTGGCAAGCCACAACAACACAATTTTCTTTCTTCCCAAAAAAGATCATCATCCTAAATTCAAAAACCCCTCAATTTCTCTTGTGGGGGTCAATAATTTTTGCCAATTCATCCACACCCCAACCCTCCACAAAAAGCAAAAGCACCAAAAGCCTATCTTCAAAAACCTCATAATTAAGCAATTCCAACAATGATAGTGCTTGTTTGAAAAAGGTCGATGATTCAAGTTGAAGATCGAACCTAATGGGACAATTCCTTCTCTTAAGTTAATTGCACCTATACACCTTGTAAAATTATTATGAATAGGTTTGAAAAACTTCTCCTAAGTCCTTCTAGAAAGAAAAATGTTATTTCTCCATAAATTAAAAATTGTTCATTGTTAAAAGGTAAAAATTTAAAGAAAATTTCTAAATTATTTTTCTTATAAAAGGAGTCTGTAAAGAAGTTTTTCACATGTCCTATACAATAATAATACTATCTAAGTTGATGATATTTTTACAAACATATCTACATTTTTTAATAACATAAAAATTAGATAAAAAAGAATTATAACTTCGATTAGATATGAATTATGAATTTAATGCGAAACCAAACCTACACCATATATTTATAAATAATTTAAGAAATAAGTCTCTGCAAATTAATGATACAGAAAGCAAGTAATTTAGTACCTTTTAACCCTATCCACGTGTACTCATCTGTATAAAATAATAACTTATATTTAATGATTTTATATTAGCGCATACTGAATTCCAATTTTGATGTATTTTGAATGCACTATCAATTAATATAATAGTTTAATTATTATTTTTATTTATTTGCAACAAAATATCATGAATATTTATTGATAATAATAAGATGTTCCCATCTCCTTGTCGTCATAGTTTCTCTCGTGTTTTATTTATCAATTTAAACAATGCAATATATATATATATATATATATATATATATATATATATATATATATATATATATATAACCTATTTAATTATGCTTGAAAAATATGCAAATATTTGTGATCATGAAGCATAATACGTATGAACTAAATAAGTACGGCGATACTTAAGGCAAAAAGATATTTTATAATAACGTCGAACAATATGGATCTTAAAAATTACGATGAGTCCTTTTCTAGCAAAACCAAACTCAAGACGTAAGCCATAAGACAACAAACCAAATTTTGTTTTATTTTATGTGAAATATAACAAAGTAAATTTGAGTCGTCAAATCAAAATTTATGTTGTCATGATCAAAGGAAAATTTCTTATAACTATATTTACTAATACTTGGAAATGACCATTCAGTGCACCAGCCCCACAAAGGAAGGACTGTAATAAATATCATATTTCTTTTTTAAAAATTCAGAAAATTAAAGCTTGTGCTGTAAGATCAAATAATTGTGTAAAAATACTTTATGTACATACTATTTAAGCTTAAAAATTATATATATTTTCGGTTTAATTTATAAAAAAAAATACTATATATAAAAACTACAAAATTCTCTTTTCAACTATTTAGTTGAACCAATTATGAGCCATTTATACACGAGTTCGGTTGTAAAATGAACCACATCATATTATCGAAATAACATGACAACATTGAGAAATGTTAACTCCAACAAGCCTATTAGTACTAAGATTTGATAAATTGAAGTGAAATATTATTATACAAATAGGTTGGACTATAGTAAATAATAAGCAAGAAAATACCTAAAGTTGCAGTTATTCAAAATTAAAATAGGAGATATACGTTGATATGATTACTTCGCTCAGTATCCGGGGTCCGAAGAAGTGTAAAAGAATCTACATGATAATGACATACAAGTGTATCGTATCATATCTCATTCCTAAGAAAACAGAAACAAAAACACACACACACGTGGGTGATCGAATATTGAAGAGGTAACTCATGAGAACCTCCATTATTTTTCCTCAATTTCGGTACCTAACATATCCTTTAGAAGTTCAATGAGGTGTTATATATATATAAACACATACTAAGAGTCAACCACACAATTTATATTAATCCTACGAGCTTAATTAATGTCCTAAATACTACACGGCATGTTAATTGACCATGTTTTACCTAACCTGCAATGTTGGACTCGAACATAATGGTTTTTCAGTTTCTTCATGTTTCCCACAAGTGTGGTTGGTTCGGCGTTCAAAAATCTAGCTATGATCTTGAGTTCAACCCATGCACTTGCACAATAATTTGACCTTTTCTTTGTTGGAAATTGCATGATTTTTCTCCTATTCTACACAAGTACGAAACACTTGCCCACAATTTCTTGCTTGAAAGTGGAAAAATGTTTAAATTATATTCCCATGTATTGACCACTACTCGCAAGTTGCAGCTCAGCCATATTCGAAGAAGGTTACAAAATATAAGATATTATGAAAAATGCTCATTTGTTTTTATAATCAAATGTGAGTTCGATGAATTTAATGAAGTATGTGTATTGCACGAATGATATGGGTTTTGACATTGAAGCAAGAATCCGAAGTTCATTATTTCGAAGCTGTCAACTTGGTATTTGTATTAGCTAGTTGGCAAGAATCAATCTCTTCAATTTCCACTACTAGTGTATCCCCTAAGAAAGAAAATAAATGCATTTTCTTCTTCGGGTTTTTTCAAATCGTATATAATTTTTTTAGAGATTGTTATATTGTTTAAAACCTATATGCTCTTTTCTTGCACTGTTTAACATCTTCAAATTGTTCGCGTCAAACAAATTTCCTTACATATTCTTCGTCATTAAATAACTATTTTTCCTTTCTGTTATGGAAATTCTACTTCGTACTTTTATTTTTATAATTAAATTTCACAATGTTTTTTTTTAAAGTATAAGAAAAAGAAAGTGAGATAAAATAATTAAAAAAATAAGAATAAACATGAAGACACTTTTATAAAACTTATGATACACTCATAAACACCACTACTCAAATTCAAATATTTTTCTTTGAATAAGAAAGAAGCACTACTACAAAACAAAAAGTATATAGATATGTACTACATTTTAACTTTCTACTTAATTGGATGTTTTGAACGGATATACTATAATGGAAAAAATGTGATAAATTATCAGACATTGAAAATGTGATTTTGGAAGAGTGGAGCTCTTTAATTTGAAACCATAAATAGTGGGCAATGAAGTAGAAATTAGAATGGATAAAAAGAAGGAGGAGAAAAAAATTAGAAAGAAGTGACGCAAAAAAGAGAAGTGTTTTTACGATGGAAAAATGAAATAAAGTGAAAGAAAAGTCAATGTTGGGCGATCCCTGAGAATAGATATCCACAATGTGGCACGTCATTATATCACCACCGAAAGTGATAATCTGCATATCCTATATGAATCAAGAGGCAGTGTCAGCAATACCACTCCCCACAGATTCTTATACAAGTTTTTCGAATCAGTTAGGTTTAATTTTAGGTTTCCTACTATGCAGAACATTTTCATTTTTATAGTTATAAACCTTTCAAATTCATTCATTTTTTTTATTTTTATAATTTTAGTTCTTTGATTTTCATTTACACTATCGCAATTTTTGTTTTTACTCTTAATTTTGTCCTTCTTCTATTTATAATGTTATTACTAATTTTTTGGTGACATATTAAGTTTTATAAGGCAAAGTTTCTTCGCATAAGAAACAAATAAAAAAATGAAATTAGTTCATTATCAACTTATATTAGAGTATACGTGAATTAAATTTTACCCAAATTACCTTTAAAAATTCATCTATAACAATATATAATATTATTTTATATTATCATTTTCTTCACGTATAAGTAATGTAACTTTTAAGCTTAGTTAAACTTTCATTTTTCAATATTTTTTTACATGGGAAAAAGAGAAGACAATTCAAAATGTATTTTGAATAATTTATGCTTTTATATTTTTTTAACAATAACTTATATTAATTTTTTAAAAGTTTTGAAAAATACAATCAAATAGTATATATAAATGTAAAAAAGAAAAACACAAATAAAAGTTATTGGAAAAAATTATTTTGGCTACGAATTCTTGACAAGTTCTTTCTATTTTTTTAAAACTCATGCCTCAAAATCGTTAGATCACAGTTTTTCTAACATCACTATCAAATTAATCGTACCGAATTTTTCTCTGTGACAAAAAAATAAAGATATAATTTAAGATGGGGTGGAGATATTAGTCATAGTTCGTTAATATCATATCTGAGAAATACTTCAAAACCAAAATCGGTCAGAAAATGAATTGAGAAAAGTAGAAGCTGAAAATCTTTCTTTACTGCTTTCTGACTTGTCTATATTCCCAGGATTATACGTTCAAATTCCTATATTACGTCCCAAATATTATTTTTAACATATATTTTAGTGTTGTTTATTATTTTTTATAAATAATATTAATAGATTCTATAATTTTGTAATTTGTTTGGTTTTACTTTAATAAATTTAATCAATAAAAGGAAGTGTGTTAAGAATAATATGTTAGGATTTTAACATTTTTATGATTTAGTACTATTTTATATCATATATAGGATATTGAAGAACGATCTAGAAATAATTGAATAAAAATGTGCTGAAGTATGATATTTGGTGAAAGCAGTGATGAAAGATAAGCACGTGTCTTACACACCCTATGACTCTCAAAAGTCGGAGGTCAAATCTCCGATAGGTAATATGATCGGATGGCTATGATCCCCGCATATTTACAAAAATGTCTTTTACATTACTTAAATATAATGAAAATTTATGTGGGACCCACCCAGTATGGAATGAAACTATTTAACTTTTCTTTAAACCAACTTGTATTGGAAATAAATGTTGAAATAAAAAAATGAAATATAAAATAAATATGAATCTATTAAAATTATTTAATATGAGAATATATATATATATATATATATATATATATATATATATATATATATATATTAAAAAAAATATATATTTTTATTTTTATATATATATATATATATATATATATATATATATATATATATATATATGTTAAGGCAAATATAGATTTCTACTTTTATATATAAATATACATAATTCTCTACATAAATTCTTGAAACATTAAGTTTTTAAAACTAGATAAAATATCTATAAAAATAAAAAATGGACTAAAATAATTCTTTCAATCCTCGTTTTAAATTATTGATAATTCATAATAACAATAATTTTTAATTTTCATCAATTATATCTCTTAGGACTATGAGAATTTGTTATCACTTGTCTTTAGGAAGATGTATATTGAATATGAAATTGATATTTGATTAATTAAAAGTATTTTTAGTAATTTAAATTTAAATTTTTTATGTCTAAGATAGTTTCTTACACCTATTATACGAAGTTTGATATAAAAGTCTTTTACAAATTCTTAATATTTGATATATTAATTATGTAATTTAGATTATGAATGAAGCTGTTATCTCTTTTTCTTAGTGAATTTATTTACTCAATATCATGATAATAATTTGGTTATAATATCATTTTGATTATCAATCATTTCTAACTCAATTTAATCATAATATACTTTAATATATCATTTAAGTGAGACACTCTTACTTAACTAAGTTGTCTTTACCAAATAGAAGAAGATTCATATTCAATATATGAACTCATTGTTTCAATGATACCTCATTTTAATTAAGCAAACTTGGGTTGCTTAAGTTATAAGAACTTCAAAAAAGATAGAAGAAAATAGGTTCTACCTCTTGTTAAACAAGTGTTTTGAGTGTCTAACTTACTAATTATTGGAGATCCCATAAGAATGAGAAATGATCCAAACCGTTTATGGGTCTTCTTTCTTATATATTGCTCAACTTACTCATTTCTACTCAATGTGGGATTTAGACTCACACTTGGATACCCAAGACATTAAGCCACTTAATTCCAAAGCACACCTCAAGTTATTAACTCTTCCTTACTTGAATGCTCACTCGTTGCTTGAGGGATGAAAGTTCTATAAGAAATTGTTTCAACATATCTCTTACTCTAACTTCAAGCCATAACTTAAACGATGAGTAATGTCGCTTACGAAATCAATGTGCCATTTGAGCAATGATGTTTTATTTATAAATGAATGCTACCACTTGAGTGTCGCTAGAGCAACTAACTAACACTCGAATAATATATGCAGAAACTAAAAATTCAATATATTGTCCAACTAATACACAATTAAATTTTAATCACTTCTAACTCTTTTAACATGTTTTAAATGTATAAACCTATTTTTCACTTCTCTAATCCTCATTATTAAATACTTCAACTAAGTCAAAACTATCATAATAAAAGAAAACAACACCAACAACAATTTTAATATTCCAAATTCATAATCACACTATTGAATAAGTTTATATTATAAAAAAATCATATATGCTATTCTCTCGAAAAGAGTAAACTTTTAGACATAGGAAAATCTTCAATTATTCATAAACAACTTTCCATACTTTCTCAAATAGCAATTTGTAAAATCAACATTTTCACTCATTCATATCATCTAAAAATTCCTATTTTTTTACTTGATTTAGAGAAATAAAGTATAAAACTTATATATATAAAGACAAAGAAAAAAAATAGAAAAAATTTAGTGTAGGAAAACTAGGAACTTACTTAAGTCAATATTGTGTCATTATATTTGATCTATTAATCTAATGTCTCTTTAAAGATGTCACGAGATAATGAAAATAATAAATTTTTAGTTTATAAACATTTGAAGGATTATAGAAAATTTATAATTTTAGAGAAATAAAATTTATAATAAACAAGAATAAATTGTGTTAAACCTATTTATGTTTTTTTTCAAAAAAATTTTTATTTTCTATTTAATTTAAAATTTATTACCTAAACTTAAATAAACCAGATCTTACACTTTGCTTTTAATTAATAAAAGATATTTTAATATAAATTTTAAAATTATTATTATTATGATCAACATAAAATAGCATATTTACTCAGATAGATAATTCCTCAAACAAACTATAAACTTAATGATATATATGTTGGGGTGCAAACAAAGTCCCACATCACTCAAACAAGAGGTTGGACATGGGTTTATATACACATGGGTAGTCTTCATTGGTAAGAGGCCTTTTGGGAGGTGCCCAAGAGCAAAACCATGAGGGCT
>Ga0209489_108840_pt1 | contig 13242 bp, 5 predicted proteins | sample SiratrowhiteBW_FD_187527 | JGI IMG/M metagenome (GOLD analysis project Ga0209489, IMG submission 187527) | Root nodule microbial communities of legume samples collected from California, USA - Siratro white BW (SPAdes) (version 2) | ecosystem: Host-associated > Plants > Roots > Nodule | place: USA... | reverse complement strand
TTTTTTTTTTTTTTTTCTTAAAACTTTTGGCATTTAAAAATTTGTAATTAAAACAGACAATTATTTCTATTATGTGATTTAAATTGGATCAATTATTATATTATTGTCTTTCTTTAATTTTTTTAAGAATCAACACTTGCTTAAAATATGTAATGCGATTTTATTCACAAAGGTAAGACCACAACATAATCAAATTTGGTTGTCAAATTTATCCGCATTTATGGAAAAATCAATTTTTATAATATCAAAATAATATTTGATAAGTTAAAATTATACTTTACAGAACATGTTATTCCTTGATTATAATATTAAAATAATGATTAATTTCTGGATGAGAAATCCTGATCCATCGTGTTCTTTGGATATGTTAGTATTGGAGCTTGCCGCTAAAGAAGATATATATATTTGTTATTAACTTTACAAACTCATATTAATATACTTTCTATATTGTTAAACTTATACAAGTTAATATTTTAACTATATGTGGAAAGTAATTTTCTAAAGTTACTTTTTTAAAACATTTTCCAAAGTTTTTAAATTATTACAAATTTTATCTATTTTAAAAGTAGTTTTAAGATTTGAATGCATTATATAAATAGGCAGTATTAAAATTTTAATTCCTACAAAAAATATCCTTTATGAAATAATTACCATTTATGACACATTCTAAAATTACTTTCTAAAAGCTAATAGGAAGGGAAATGAAATAGAGTCTTAGACGATGATAAAGGATATTAATTGAAACAATCCAGTAAAGAGCATGTTGTACGTTCAAATCTAGTAGAGACCGTAATGTTATTGGCAAGAGTGTCTACTGCAAAGACCAGAGACCACATAAACTTTTAGTAAACTATACTATTGCCAATGCCATTAGATGATCTCCAATAAAGGCACTAGACATCTCAGATAACATTGCAATGTTGTTTTTTTGTGGTGTAGATGATCTGTGACAATCGTCTACTCTGTTTTGTTTAAATTGGACGGTCTGTTTGACTCTCATTTTGGTTAGATGCGTTTAGGTTACTACTTTGGTTGTTATTTGTTTATATATCTTCTGTATTGTTGTTTTGGAGTGGGTTTAGGATATATGAAAGGTAATTTGAAAATCATGAGTACAATATTACTATTATTGATTTCATGCTCTTTAATAGGCAATTTCATATGTGATTTTGATAGACAAATAGTTTTGAATGATGTGTTTTTTCAATAAGAAAGAACACAAGTAAAATTTAATAAATAAAGAAATGAAAAAGGAAAAGAACAACGATAGAAAACACAATACCCTCAAAAGAGAATTCTGATACTAAATTTTATATCCCTCACCTAATCCAATAGACATCCGTGATGTATATATATATATATATATATATATATATATATATATATATATATATATATATATATATATAATCCCGTTTAATCTCCCTCAAACTTCACATATTATATATTATGGAACAATTTTGAAATTTATCACTCTCATCATACGACAGCAAATAAAATAAAAAAATGTATATTCACGATCCTGTTTCAGAAGGCTTTACTACTAGAAATTTCATGATAAAAGCTTTTGATAGGTTGGAAAATGTTTAAGATGAAACTTGGATTGTTAAACAAGTTTTTGAAACCGAACTTGGGATATTATAAATGTCCATTTGTGATGAACATTCATGATATAAAAAAGATCAATATAACTTGTTCTAAAATCCCTTTATTCCCTATTAAAACACATAACAAGTGAGGTATTTGTCAGAAAAGTATTAAGGATTAGAAATGGGACAGCAATTGAAATTTAAACCAAAATCATTGCGGATATTATCACAAAATTACAAAGCAACAAATGACATTAATAACAACTTGCAACCAAATCAAGCACAAACAGGTTAACAACTCTTGACTCTAACAGACACAGCCCGTAATAAAAGCTCAGACACCATTTGTCTGTTTAGTTCTTCAATCTCAAGCACCTGAATAGTCCTTGGCTTCTTAGGCTCGGGAGGAGGCAATTTCTGCACAGTAACAGTGAGCACCCCATCTTGACACACAGCAGAGATTGCATCAGTGTTTGCATTTTCAGGTAACACAAACTTCCTCATCAATTTCCCCATCCTTCTTTCCACTCTCACATATTTTACCCCTTCTTTTTCTTCTTCTCTCTTTCTCTCCCCGCTAATCAAAAGCACGTTATCATCTTCAATTTGAACCTTTATGTCACCAGATTTCAAACCTGGCATATCGATCAGGAACATGTAGGAATTTGGGTATTCCTTCACATCCGCAGGAGTTGCAACCATCGCTTTCGCATCTCGCACGTATACCTGTGTCGGATGTGCGTCTTGTCCCCTGAACCATCCTCCGACATCTCCATCATGCGGTGCAGCGTGTGAAACAAGGGAGATTCCAAACCCATCACTCTGAAATCCATCACTTTCTCAATATCAAAATATGAAGATTGCAAAGTATTCGTTTGTTTTCTCAGATTTTGCTCTGCTTACGTTTATGTGGCAGAGAGGATATGGAAATGGATATTTATAAGGACATAGATTATTCGAGAAAGAAATCGAAGTTTCTGAAGAAAATAAAAGTGTGCTTTTGCAATCTTTCTCTAAATTCTAGTAACTTCGGTTACGTACATCTTCTTCCGAGGTTCTTACCCGTCTACAATGTTCTAGAATTTTGCTGTTGTCTCATGTAACCAAAAAAAGTTTTCTTTCTTGAAAATTTGTACTTAAAACAGACAATTATTTATATTTTGTGATTTAAATTGGATCAATTATTATATTATTGTCTTTCTTTAAATTTTTTTACGAATCAACATCTTTTTTTTAATATGTAAATGTAATTTTATTGATAAGGGCGAGACTAAAAATAATCAAATATGGTTGTAAAATTTGTAGTTATGGAAAAATAATCTTTTATAATATTAAAATAATATATACGTTAAAATTATATTTTATAGGACATATTATCAAAATAATGGTTAATATTTTAGTTGTAGTATATATATATTGTACTGTTGTTATGGAGTGCTTTTCTTACTGTTAAGTTTTGATGTTCTGATTTTGTTTTCATACTATCCATCTTCTGTCTGTTTTTTATTTTCTTTCTACAACTATTTTCAAATTCTTTCCGTGGATAAGTTTGCTTAATTGTTGATTTATGTGCAATATACAGTGTTAGAAGTGATGTGGGAATATATAAAAGACAATTTGAACATCATAAATATAATATTATATCACTGGTTTTAATTCATGCTCCTTCGATAAGTGTGATCCTAAGAAATAAATAATTCTGTATGATCTGTTTTTCAGCCCCGTAAAACAAGAAAGAACACAAGTAAGATATGATAAAAGAATGAAAAAAAAAAAAAAAAAAAAAAAAAAAAAAAAAAAAAAAACTTAAAAAAAAAAAAAAAAAAAAAAAAAAAAAAAAAAAAAAAAAAAAAAAAAAAAAAAAAAAAAAAAAAAGAAAAAAATGAAAAAAAAAAAAAAAAAAAAAAAAAACATAAATAGAAGACGCAACAGAACTCTTTAAAATAAGTGCTTTTGATACAATCACAGAAAAAGCAAAACCAATGACAAAGAGAGTGCAAGGCATAGAAAAAATAGAACAACGATGATGAATCTAAAACAGAGATATACAGAGCAAAGACAAGAAAAAAGAATAACAGAACAGAAAAGAGAATGAAGAGGGATAACAATAAAGAACCCAGATATATATATATAAATATATATATATATATATATTATTCACTTAAACAAAAAGAAAAAAGAAAAAAATAATTATTAACTCCAAAAGTCAAATCATCTAATAAGAATAAAGCCCGTTAGACGATCAAACATGGAACGTCTAACCAATAAATTAAAACAGCCATCTAATAGGAAAAAAATCATTAAATGATGAGACATATACAGTCTGCAAAAACAAAACTATTTGTTTATCAAATCCTTTACTTATAGAAGCATGTTCTTTACATGGTTAGAAAGTGTTCAAAATTGTCTGCATCATGTCAACATCAAATTTATCCATATTCAATTATGAAACATTTTAAACTGATGCATACATTCGCTATTGTTGATATGGGAACATTCGCTATTGTTGATATTGGAACGACCACTTTAGTGTCAGACATATATATATTGTGTTATATGTTGTTGAACAATAATTGTCTATTTGTGCTTTCTCCATAGGATGTAACCACTTATTCAATTATAAAATATAACAAAATAATGTAACCACTTAGTTCATAAACAATAAAATTATATATAAACTTTCATTATTATTATTATTATTATTATTGTATAATTCATTAATAATCAGCTATTAATAAACTCAGTCTCTAGAAAAATTTATATCCCCTGTCCCACTTGTCTTGTAGAGACTCCTTAGTCCAATAGACATCTGCGATAAAAAGAAAAAAAAAAGGATATAAAAGAATCTCACTTTATCTCCCCAAATCTTATAAGTACATATTATATATTAGAACAAATTCACATATTATATATTATGGTACAATTTTCAAATCTATCACCCTCATTTCAGAAGGCTCTACTTCTCGAAATTTCATAGGTTGGAGTTATTAAGATGAAAATTGGCCAATGTTCAACAAGTTTTGAAACCGAACTTGAGATATCATAAAGATCCCTTTGTGATGAACATTCATGATATCAGAAAGATCAATGTAATTTGTTCTTAAATTCTGCTATTCCCAGATTAAAACACATAACAAGTGAGGTATTGGTCAGAAAAGTATAAATGATTGGAAGTTGGACAGCCACTGAAAAGACGATTAAACCAAAATCATTGCCGATATCGTTACAAAATTACAAAGCAACAGATGACATGAATAAGAACTTGCAACAAAAGCAAGCACAAATATCTTGTAACAAATGAAAGTTAACAACTCCTGGCTCTAACAGACAGAACCACAACCCCTAATAAAAGCTCAGAAAACATTTGTGTCTGTTTAGTTCTTCAATCTCAAGCAATCTGGACCTGAATAGTCCTTGGCTTCTTAGGCTCGGGAGGAGGCAATTTCTGCACCGTAACACTGAGCACCCCATCTTGACACACAGCAGAGATTGCATCAGTGTTCGCATTTTCTGGTAACACAAACTTCCGCATCAATTTCCCCATCCTTCTTTCCACTCTCAGATAATTTACCCCTTCTTTTTCTTCTTCTCTCTTCCTCTCCCCGCTAATCAAAAGCACGTTATCATCTTCAATTTGAACCTTTATGTCACCAGATTTCAAACCTGGCATATCGATCAGAAACACGTAGGAATTTGGGTATTCCTTCACATCCGCAGGCGTTGCAGCCATCGCCTTCGCGTCTCGCACGAATGCCTGTGTGGGAGCATTGTGCGTCTTGCCCCCTGAACCATCCTCCGACATGTCCATCATGCGGTGCAGCGTGTGGAACAAGGGAGACTCCAAACCCATCACTCTCAAATCCATTGGATATGAAAATACGAAGACTGCTCAAGTATTCGTTTGTTTTCTCAGATTTTGTTCTGCTTACGTTTCGTCACAGAGAGGATATGGAAATGGCTATTTATAAGGACATAGATTATTCGAGAAAGAAATCGAAGTTTCTAAAGAAGATAAAAGTGTGCTGTGGAATCTTTGTCTAAATTCTAGTAGCTTCGGTTATTTACATCTTCCGAGGTTCTTAGCCGTCTACAATGTTCTAGAATTTTGTGGTTGTCATGTAACCGAGAAAAGTTTTTTTTTTCTCCAGACTTTTGTCATTTAAAATTTACAGGGTTTGAAAAGTTGTAACTATAACAGGCAATTATTTTCATTTTGTGATTTAAATTGGATCAGTTATTATATTATTGTCTTTCTTTAATTATTTTTAAGAATCAACATCTTTTTTTAATATGTAAATTTTATTGATTAGGGTAAGACTAAAACAAAATCAAATTTGTTTGTAAAATTTGTTATTATGGAAAAATAATTTTTTGTAATATTAAAACAATATTTGATAAGTTAAAATTATATTTTATAGGACATATTATTCCTTGATGCTAATATTAAAATAATGGTTAATTTCTGGATCGGAAATCCTGCGCATAACCTTTTTGAATCTGTCGGTATTTGTGCTTTTCAGAGAAAAAGGATATATCTTTTCATCCTTGACAATTGTTATTGACTTTCAAACTCATAATAATATACTTTTTATAGTGTTAAACTTATGCAAGTTAATATTTTAACTCTGTGAAAGTAATCTTCTAAATTTACTTTTTAACATATTTTCCAAAGTTTTAAAGTATTTTAATTGTTGTCCATTCAAAAAGTAATTTTAAAAAGTATTAAAAGTTGAATACATCCTGAAAATAGGAAATATTAAAATTTCAATTCCTTCAAAAAAAAAAATCTTTTATGAAAGTATATTACCATTTTTGCATGAAAGTACTTACAGGAAGCTAATTATGTTATATTTATTTTTATTTACATATTGTTTACGAAGACGAACTTAAAGAAAGTCATCTCGTTTATATCCGTGGATGTGCGATAAAATGAGAGTGAAGATTTATGGAGAAAGGAATATGAGATTAAAGAGAAAAGTCATATGGATAATTGCCAAATTATTCTTGCTTTAACTGCGCATTTCAACGTAGCCTTACTTTCATTGTGCAAGTGAATGAGTATTGAAAAAAAATACATACATATATGGGAATATACATAATGAATTATCCATGATTTTTTTTAATGTCAAACTGCATTATTCTGATAAAATTTATTTTCTTTTTGATTTCAATTGTTTCTTTTTATATTATTTTAAACAACTGCGTTTTGTTTCAAGTACATTTGAGGGTGAGAAAGTAGAGTTTATGCTATAAAATTTGACCAATTGGTACTAAAACATAATCCTAATATTTCAAATGGTAGTTGATGTTGGTACGTTATTTACTGATTAATCATGATAAAGGTTAATAAACTTGAGGTTAAGAAAGTAGAGTTTATGCTATAAAATTTGGCCAATTGGTACTAAAATATAATCCTAATGTTTCAAATGGTGGTTGATATTGGTACGTTGTTTGCTGATTAATCATGATAAAGGTTAATAATCTTGCTATAGTGAGAATAACTAAAAAACTTATCTTGATACACTAGATGCAAGATATTAACTACCTCTTATTCGTAAAAAAATATCTTAAAAAAAATAAGTACAAAATATATATTAGAAATCATTTTCAACTTGTCTCAAAAGGGATACATGATACATATTTATAATAATAGAAGGTGAAGAAGCTTTTCTAACTTTTTCATATAGGACTTCTAAGATATCCTAATTTTGGCATCTAGACATGCTCTTGTATTATTCTCTTTAGATTGAAAAAAACTCATTGTTTTTTTTTTTGTAATATCTTTGTCTTTTTCATAATAAGGTTGGATATGTTTTTTAAATGACAAAATAAAAGTAAGATACGAAAAAGAATAAAACAAACTTTTTTATAAACAAACTTTTAAAAATAAAAATATTAGATTTAAAATAATTTTACAATTAATTAAAAAAAACATAACATTTTCAAAAATAATAAAAACATTTATTTTTTTAGAAAAAAATAAAACGTAAAAAAATTTCAATAAAATTTTAACAATAAACAAATATAAACTTTTCTTTAAAAAAATAAGATTAAATGAAATTTTAAAAAATAAAAAATATTAAACATTATTAATCAATTTTTAAAATTAGAACTACGTTATCTTTGATTTTCTTATAAAAATATGAAAGATCAAGGTTTCCTTTCAAAATACATCAAGGTCAATCCTTGGGTTCAAAAAATAAAAAAAATAAAAAATTGTCTTTGTTTTTATTTTGTTTGTTTATTGTTTATTCTTTATATGTTTTTTTTATAAATATATATTTATTCTTATTTGCTGTAATTACTATTTTTGGAAGAAATAACATTTTCTAAAACCACATTTATTTTTATTCATTTAATTAAAAGTACCGAATAACATTTTGTAAAACCACACTTATTTCTATTCATTTAATTAAAGGTACCGTCTTAAGACGGACGTTGTGGGAGTGCTGACACCTTCCCCACACGTAATCGACTCCCGAATCTTGAATTTGGTGTGTAGACATTTTTATTTTTGATTTTTCTATAATTTTCCCATAAAAAGCTATAGTGACGACTCCATTTAAATATTTTTAAAAGTAAATTTGTAATCGCTCCGTGATGATTTCGGTTGACAACTCCATAAGTTTTGGAAAGCTTAATGTTGTAAGTGTTATCATTAATGCGACTTTAAATGGACCATCTACCCTTGAAGACAACTTACCATGAGACTAAGGAAATCATTCCTTTCTTAAATGAACCCTAACCAAGTCTACTTCTTTGAAAATGACTAATCTTCTATGCTTTTTTAGCTTGGTTTTGATATCAATGCTTTATTCTCTTCACAGACCACCAGAAGATACATGAATTTTGACTCTAGACGAGATTGAGATCTTTCTTTGTCATGTATGACGACCCAACTTACTTCTCTTGGTTGTCATCATTGTGTCTCAATAGAGTTAATAAAATCTTAATATCATTCTTAATAAAAGAATTAAGAATTCTTGCACCCATCATAGATAACTTGACGATCATATTGCTAAGGTCCTCCTCGCAACAAATGACACACGTCCATTGGAATGACATCACACCATACTTCATCCTGGTATTTACTCCCAATAGATAACTGAATACGAAACTCTTCTTCAATCTCAAGACCAATTTCTTCTTCCTCTGCATGTTTATTGGTTGGTTCTTTATTGATATCTTCCTCGATTAGAGTGACAACTCTTCAATTTGGACAATCAACAACAATATGTTTGAATCCTTGACACTTGAAACACCTCCTGCTAGACTCGAAAGAACACGACGAGCCATGATTTTTATTATTTTGTAGAATAACTCATCTTTGTTTTAAGAGATTACTCACAACTCTTTCTTTGGGGAAGCAATTATTCTTCCTTTGGATCATTTGCTTTTCAACCTTCAAGGCTAGTCTTATCACATCATCTAGCATTCAAAACGGTTGTAATTGCAATCCCTTCACTAAGTCCTCTAAGATCACATGGAACTGTTTGATCTTCAGACTCTTGAATATTACACTTCATAAGAAACTCTTCAAATTTCAATGTATACTCTTCAATAGTAAGCGAATTTTGTTTTAAATTGTAAAACTTGATAAAGATATTCTGGAAGGAACTCGATAAAGACCTCTTAAGTTCACCACGTATTTTATCTCATGTCTTTATCTTGATTTGACCTTCTCTTTCTCGTTATCACTTTCAATTCTCTCACCATATTGAAATATGCTTCTTCAACTTGATGGCTACAAGCTTCACACACTTATCATCTAGAACGTCTTTTAACTCTAACACCCTATCCACTATATAACCAACAAAATTATCTGATTAGAATCTCTTTTTAAATCCAAGCATCGCAATTTTAAATCCCAAGTCTTAAGCTTGATAATCTCTAATACTCCTCCGTTATATTTAGTCGAGTAAAAAAAAAACGATAAATTATGAAAAAGATTTGTATTATCCTTTTCATTATCATTCGTTCTATCATTTTATTGAACAACTTTATATCTTACAAATTACTCTTATAATACTTAAGAAGATAACTCTTTTAATTTTATCTCTTAAACACTTGTACGCTTTGATATCATGCAAATTCATGCATACCAACCTCGTATCAGAAAAATATTAAAAAAATACCTTTTCAAATATCAATAAAAACATTTTTTCAAAAGAAGAAAAAAAATCTTAATGTAATTTTTATATTTATAATATGTTTTGCTTTGTTCAAAATTCTAAAAATAACATATTCAATTATAAAATATAACAAAATAATGTAACAACTTAAGTTCATAAATAAAAATAATAACATTATATATACTCAGCTCATTAATAATAAGCTATTGATAAACTCAGTCCCTAGAAAATTTTATATCCCCTGTCTCTCTTATCTTATAGATTCCCTTAATCCAATAGACATCTGTGAAAAAAAAAAATATAAAAGAATCCCACTTCTACGACTCGAAATTTGATGATGAAAGCTTTTGAATGGTTGGAATTATTAAGATGAAATTTGGCCAATGTTAAACAAGTTTTTGAAACCGAACTTGGACACTATAAAGATCCGTTTGTGATGCACATTCATGATATCAGAAAGATCAACGTAACTTGTTCTTAAATTGAAAAGTATAAAAAATTGGAAGTTCGACACCAACTGAAAAGATGATTAAACCAAAATCATTGCTGATATTATCACAAAAATTACAAGGCAACAAATGAGATTAATAAGAACTTGCAACAAAAGCAAGCACAAATATCTTGTAACAAGTGAAAGTTAACAACTCTTGGCTCTAATAGACACAACCACGACCCCTAATAAACTCATTCAACATTTATCCGATTAGTTCTTCATCTCAAGCAATCTGGACCTGAATAGTCCTTGGCTTCTTAGGCTCGGGAGGAGGCAATTTCTGCACCGTAACACTGAGCACCCCGTCTTGACACACGGCAGAAATTGCATCAGTGTTCGCATTTTCTGGTAACACAAACTTCCGCATCAATTTCCCCATCCTTCTTTCCACTCTCAGATATTTTGCCCCTTCTTTTTCTTCTTCTCTCTTTCTCTCCCCGCTAATCAAAAGCACATTATCATCTTCAATTTGAACCTTTATGTCACCAGATTTCAAGCCTGGCATATCGATCAGGAACACGTAGGAATTTGGGTATTCCTTCACATCCGCAGGTGTTGCAGCCATCGCCTTCGCATCTCGCACGTATGCCTGTGTGGGAGCATTGTGCGTCTTGTCCCCTGAACCATCCTCCGACATGTCCATCATGCGGTGCAGCGTGTGGAACAAGGGAGACTCCAAACCCATCACTCTCAAATCCATCCTTTTCTGGATATGAAAATACGAAGATTGCTCAAGTATTCGTTTGTTTTCTCAGATTTTGTTCTGCTTACGTTTCGTCAGAGAGGATATGGAAATGGCTATTTATAAGGACATAGATTATTCGAGAAAGAAATCGAAGTTTCTGAAGAGGATAAAAGTGTGCTGTGGAATCTTTGTCTAAAATTCTAGTAGCTTCGGTTATGTACAGCTTCTTCCGAGGTTCTTAGCCGTCTACAATGTTCTAGAATGTTTTTGTCGTCATGTAACCAAGACTGATCTTTTCTTTTCTTTTTTTATTATTAGACTTTTGTCATTTAAAATTTATACGGTTTAGACAATTATTTCTATTTTGGGATTTAAATTCGATCAATTATTATATTATTGTTTTTCCTTCACTTTTTTAAGAATCAACATCTTTTTTTCAATATGTAAATGCAATTTTATTAATAAGGGTAAGACTACAATCAAATTTGGTAGTAAAATTTGTCGTTATGGAATTTTTTTTTTTGTAATATTAAAATAAAATTTGATAAGTTAAAATTATATTTTTTATAGGACATGACTGTAATATTAAAATAATGGTTGATTTCTGGATATCCTGACTCGTTGTCTTTCGGGATCTGTCGTTATTTGGACTCATGAAAAAAGGTTATATGTTTTCAACCTTGACAATTGTTATTAACTTTCCAAACTCATAATAATATACTTTGTATATTGTTAAACCCATACAAGTTAATATTTTAACTCTATGTGGAAAGTAATGTTCTAAATTTACTTTTTAACATATTTTCCAAAGTTTTGAAAGTATTACAAATTTTATCTATTCTAAAAGTAATTTAAAAAGGGTTAAAAGTTAAACACATTCTAAAATTAAGGCATATTAAAATTTCAATTCCCTTAAAAACATATTTTATGAATGTATTACCATGTTTGCATATTCCGAAAATACTTTCTAAAAACTAATATAAAGAAAAGAAGAGGCAATTATTTTTATGTTATATTTAACTTTTTCATATATTATTTAAGAATTTGAAGGAGGATCTCATTTATATTTGTGGATATGTGATGAAATGAGAGTAAAAGGAGAAAGGGGTATGAAAGTTCCTTGGGAAAGAGATTAGAGAGGAAAGCTACGTTAGTCATTTAAAGTGATAAAAACTATCCTTGTTTTCATTGTGTATTTCAGAAAAATCTTACTTTCATTGTGCAAGTGAGTGAATGTTGAAAAAGAAATACATGAAGAATTGATTATGAAAGTGTATATAATTAATTATATTTTTTTAAAATCAAACTATATTATTTGGACAATACTTTTTTTGTTTTCATAGTTATGGTCGTCCCATGTGTGTTGCCATTGCATTCTTGATCATTATTTCATGGTCACAATCACATTCGAAATGGTCATTAATCTTTATTCATCATTGTTGTTCTACAACATCATCGCTATCATCTCTATTATAAATGTCCACATCGCCTCTGCTGCATTATGGTGCACCATATTCGTAATAATCGTGTTTTATAAAGCCTTTTTGTTGTTGATATAATATTAGAAATGTTTCATTTACTCTTATCTACAATAATTTTTTATCTACAATAATTTTTTATTTTAATTGAAGATGAAAATGAAAAAAAGAAGATTAAATTAGGTTTTTAAATTCTATATTTTAATTATAAAAAAATTCTATTTTATAAATTTATGTTTTTTAAAATATTAGATTTAACTGACGACATCTTCTTAACTACTTTATTTAATTATATTGCTATTTTATTTATATTTTTTAACTATATTATTGAAATATTAAATTAATATATTATTTGTATATATTATTATTTTTTATCTGAAATAAACTCACAATTTATAAGTCAAGTCTATCAGTAGAGAACTCTCACAAGTTTAGAAAGAGTTTCGAATTTGATAATCTTATTTTTTATAATTATTTTTAAATTTTTTAAAAATTAAAAAAATATATATGTTTTTATTATTTTTAAACTAAATACGATTGCTAATTGTTAATTGAATGTCAAATATACCATATTAGTAGTGTTGTTAGGATATATGAAAGCCACATAAAATATATGAGTACAATGTTACTATCACTTATTTTTATTTCGTACTCCTTCAATAGAGAGTCCTATATGTGATCCTTATAAACAAATAATTTTACATGATCATTTTTTCAGCCCCGTGAAACAATAAACAAGAAAGAACACAAGATATGATAAAAAAGAGTGAAAGAAAAGACAACAAAAAAAACAGAAAACGCAACAAAACTCCTTAAAAAAAAAATCTTCGATACCATCATAAAAGAAAAAGCTAAACCAATAGCT
>Ga0209489_108839_pt1 | contig 13243 bp, 7 predicted proteins | sample SiratrowhiteBW_FD_187527 | JGI IMG/M metagenome (GOLD analysis project Ga0209489, IMG submission 187527) | Root nodule microbial communities of legume samples collected from California, USA - Siratro white BW (SPAdes) (version 2) | ecosystem: Host-associated > Plants > Roots > Nodule | place: USA... | reverse complement strand
AAAAAAAAAAAAAAAAAAAAAAAAAAAATTAAAATAAAAAAAAAAAATTAAAAAAAAAAAAAAAAAAACGATTGCATAATGGAGGAATTACTAATTTAAGTTCATTTTTTATCAATTTTTTTGTAATAACAAATGTTGATTTAGTTGTTTTTAAATAAGTCATTAAAATAACCACAAATAGATTTAAGGTGGTTAATGTAGCATTTAAAAAATAAATAGTCATTTTATTATAAATATACAAAAATTTATAAAATGAGAGTTAAGAATAAAAAATTATATTCTTTTGTAGATGTTATTAATTGAATTTATATATACTCCTGTATATAATACATTCGTGTTAATATGATAAGTTAATAAGTCAATTTTTAATATAAGAAAAAATATTTTAATCATTCAATTCTCTATGTTCAAACAACAATGTAAACCATACATATATATATATATATATATATATATATATATATATATATATATATATAAAACATATATATATATATATATATATATATATATATATATATATATATATATATATAATCCACATATTTATATAATCAATAATAATTAATAAGCATAATATCGATTTACGTGTTTTAAAATATTTATATTAAGTATTTCCTAACAAAATTATCGATTAATGTCTTTTACAATATTCATAATATTAAGTATGTTATAACATATACTAATAAAACAAATATTTATATTTATAAGCAAACCTAATAACAATAGATTAAGTAATTAATTATATTATATTACAATTATACTTATTTATATTACTGTATATTTAAAACCGAGAAAATTGATTAAATATTATGTTATTGAAAAGTTTAAATGAATAGAATAAATGAATAATTGGAGAAAAATAAATAATTATGAAAAAAAAGGTAAACTCAGAATTGCTGATTCACACAAACTAGACTTATATATAAATTATACTACAGAACAGCGATCAATAATATTTTCTAAAATCCAATTAATCAAAAGAGTATTTCATTCTTACTACTTCTCCTTTTCTAAAACAACAGATTTGGAACAAAATTATATATACCGATAAAATATATAAGACATTTTAAATTTTGTCTTGTTTTTATTACTGTGTTAAAAAAGTCACATAATTATCATTTTAATTTTTCAATAAAATATATTCAATATTATTTATATACCGTTTGTTTTCTCTTATATATTAATGAATAATAATGACTAATAAGATAAATACAGTCATAAAATTTGAAAAAAGTAATTGTAATAAAAATAATTTACTAAAATTTAGCCTTATTGAGTATTTTATTTCTACTATTCCTCCCTTTTCTAACACAAGACATTTGAAAAAAGTTATATACAACCAATAAAATGTATAAGTTATTTTAAATTTGAACTCAATTTAATTATCGTGTTAAGAAAAGTCACACAATTATTATTTTAAATTTTCAATGAAATATTAATTATTATTATTTATTAACTTTGTTGTATCTTATATATTAATAAGCAATAAAGACTAACAAGATAAATGAAGTTATAAATTGAAAAAAAAAATGTAATAAAATCAATTTATTAAGAATAACAGTAACATCTGATTTAAATACTTAATATATTATTGATGTAATATTTAGTATATAATATACATTCAATCTTATACGGCCATCAAAAGAAATAACCTACAACATCACTTGAAAGAGGTTTGTCAAACTAAAATACTCTAAAAAATTGATACTGATGAGTTTGTGTGAGTCTTAAAATAAAATTGAAATAAGATATTAATTAAAATATTAATTTCAATACAAAACCTCAAGATTTGTGAATTACTATCTATGATATTGAGTTAAAATAAATCCATGTTCTTAATATTACTCCTAACATGTGACATTGCATTCTTTCTGTTGAGAAAAATTACTATCTATCACTATCAGGCTATAATATTTTACTTTACTTTAATATCAATATCATGCTTGATTGGTAGTAAGAGCAATAAAATTCATTAAATACGAGATATATTTCAATGTTGATAATTTTTGCATAACGTAATATTAGTCTTGTTTAGCACGAGTTTATCATTTACTAGGCGAACAAATAAATGTATGAGAAAAAAAAAAAAAAACATGGTGCAAGCACGGGCATAGAGGTGTGGACAGGATGGTTCAAGGCCCAAGCAAGTAAAGCAACTTTAGGCCTCAAGGTCTCAAAGGCCTCAAAAAAATTTAATATGCTTTAGGTCTCAATGCCACAAAAGTCTCAAAAAAAAAATTAATATACTTTAGACTTCAAGGCCTCAAAAAAATTTAATACTCATATATTATTATAAAGTAAAAAATATTTAATTTTAAAATTATACTAACAAAATTTTAATTAAAAATTTAAATATTTTAACTTAATTTAAGTTTACATTAGTGCTATAAATACTTTAAATTTATATTTGTACTATAAATACTATTTAATGAATAATATTCTTGAAAATTTCTTATAATAAATTAATAATATTTAAAAAAAAATTGAACAGTCAAGAAATCTTTCCTATCAAAACTTTCTAATTTTCTCTTTCCTATATTTCAACATATTGATATCATCTCTTTATATGTCCTATCATTGTCTGACTTTTCCACTTCTCTCCTTCTTTCTTCACTTATCTCTTTTCTTCCTTTGTCCTTTTGTTTCTTCCATAATATTATTTCAATTTATTTTCAATTTCAAATTTCTTTCAATTCATATTTAATCATTCTATAGTGTGCATTTATGAAGAATTTGTGTTTACTTTAAATCCTTTTGAGTGATCAATATTCCGTAAAAATAATAAGATTGATCAATTGATCCTAATTTTTTTTTAAATTTTTCGTTATTGTTTAATTAACCTTAAAATAATTTGTGCATATTTAAGATTTTTTTTTAATTTTTCGTTATTGTTTAATTAATCTTAAAATAATTTGTGCATATTTAAGGAAGAAAATTTAGAAGTTACAAATTATATTTAAAGACATACCAAAGGACAGGATGGAAAGATAATAGAAGTTACAAATTATATTTAAAGACTCTACGATCAAGTTTATTGTCTTGACAATTAGGTTTTATCTTTTTTAACTTATAAGTTATATTCAGTGTGGTATATATTATAATTTTTAATTTTATATAAAAATATATAAATATGGCAACTAGAAAATTTGAATCAGGTTATTCAAAATTAAAAAAAATAAAAAATAAGAGTTGAACTTTTTGTCGAATCACAAAAAGGGACTATGGATAAATTTATAAAAATAAACAAAAAAAAAATGAATTAGAAAATGCAGATGAGTCTTCTTTAAATGAAGAACATAACAATATAAATTTAGGTGAAGATAACAATATAAACATAGGTGAAGACAATAATAAAGTAGTCAACGAAGATAATAATTTTGATTTTCAAACTTAGGATAATAATTTTGATTTTCAAATTCATGATAGTAACGCAAACTCAGGATAACAAGAATGAAATTACAAGACAAAATTATTCTAATATTAAAAATATCATAATTTAATTATTTTATTAATTTAAAAAAAGCCTCATGTTTTTTATTCGCTTTAAGCCTCTTAAAACCTTGAGCCAACCTTGAGCCGTCACTGATACATTGTATAAAGTTTCAATCTTTTACAATAAAATGATCAATGACAAAAATAAATAAATAATTTATAAAGAATGTCACTCATAAAAAAATTAACAATAACATAGAATATAAACACATACAGACTTCAACAACTCACAAATATATTAGTTCACAAAAAAGGAGAATACAACTGTTGCAAAAACAAAAATTCATACTTGCACTAACCATCACAATTGAAGGGAAATATGGTTTAGCTTTGCACCCTATCTTTAAAAAAAAAAAAGTAAAACTTCTTCGTAGAGTGATCCTCTTAAATGCAGATTTTTTTTTCTCTCTCTGAATGATCTAATCAACAAAATCAATCACTTTAAATTTTAAAATAATTGAAAAATAAACTCATTTTGCAATCATTTTACTATTACAAACATCTTACTAACAAAGGGACTTGCATGCAAACAGAAAACAACTAAAGACCCAAATGCATATTAGTCAACACGTTAATCTTTCACGGACCAATTTAGGTATTTACCTAAAATAATATAGTATATATTTCTACAAAAGAAAACGAGGTTGTTAATAATTTTGTAAGTTTTAAAAATCTAAATAATATAGTTGTATTAAATTTTTTTAGGCCTTTGAGGCCTTGAAGTCTAAAGCATATTAAATTTTTTTGAGACTTTTGTGGCATTGAGACCTAAAGCATATTAAATTTTTTTGAGACCTTTGAGACCTTGAGGCCTAAAGCAGTTGCTTTACTTGCTTGGACCTTGAGCCACCCCTGCAATGTATAACTCACAAGTTTGATTAAGATAATGCATTTTAAGATTAAGGATTTAATCCAATTGTTGTTGTTTGTAGAATGATTTTTGAATTCAAATTTTTGTTGCACTATCGAATAAAGTTTGTGAGGAATCTATTGGAGTACAATAGGAGGTTTTATGCATGAGAAAACTTAGATAAAAACTACATTGATATTTGGCTATTAAAGGACTTAGTTGGTTGCTATAAAGTGTATAATAAGACTGAAAATATTTGCTTTGTCTTGGCAAAGAAAATGGATGATGAGTTGCACCCTATCATAAATGATTATGATATTATTGTTCTCTTGTATAGCTTTCTAGCAAATCTAAGAAAAATATGATATTATTAATGTTAGTATCTTATTGGCTTAACATTAAACAATATGCTTCAATCAATATGAAATAAATAGTTTGCAATATTCTTTTTATGATTTAAGACTGGCAAATATGTATCATTTAACCGACTTGTACGTTGTAATACATAGTTTGCATTTTTAATTGGTTTTACAATATTGTGCACAGTGTAATTAAATATTGGACTAAACTTATGCATTGAAATTAATAAAAAGGAGTTTGATAACTCTATTAAACACTAACCAGCATCAATATTTAGAAACAAACACTGAACCACGTGTTTCATTCTTTAAACAAACACTAAACCACGTGTTTCATTCTTTATAAACGAGCATTAAACATTACTCTTAAAATCTTTATAATTGAGTACTAAAAATTATTTTCAGAAGCACTAAATGTTATACTATTGAAAAAAAATGTATATACTGAAAATTTATGTTTTATATATCAACTTAAAAGATCTTACAAAATGGTAAAACTTTTCTTTATCTTAAAATAAAAAAAACTAGTCAAATCATCACTTACTTAATAGAAATTACTCAAATTTAGTTTGAAATTGCTAAGCTATCCACAACCAACACACTTAAATCTCAACCAAAATATCCTCATATACTTATTTCCAAAAATATATTATAATATCATAATTTTTATAAGTTCGATTAACTACGAAACTAATATTTTTTTTAATATCTTTCTTATTATTTTATTAATTTTTATTTTATTATTTAAAAGATTAAAAATTTATATAGAAATGTAACCCCAAAGCTTAAACCTTGATTTGACGTTCAAGTATCATTTCATATAATTTAGTTCCAAGAAGTTTACAATTGAACAAGAAAATTCTACGACCTTATACAAAAAATTCTACATTCTATTATTATCATTATTATTATTAAAAAAGTCACACAATTTCACAATTTAACAGGTTTCATACAAACGTTAACAATGTGGAAAACAACGTTCATTCTATCTAACAACCTACCTGAAATTTCAATATTTTCTATATACAAAAAAAGAGTCAATATAGGTTAACATTCCCTTTTTCCATTCTAACTTCACTTTATGACCCAAAAAATATTATTATAATACAATATTTAATTAAACAAATCGGTTGGAAAGTAGAAATAATTTATGAATACGTGTGTCAAAATAACTTTTTCTAAAAAATAATGAAAGATTGATTAGGTCTGACATCCTTTGAAATGCTTTCTGGATTGGTCGCTCTGGAATGTAAGGCGCAATACTTTATTCATGGTAGGTTCTGCATGTATCAAATTCATGTGAATTATTATATATTCAATCATGCAACGAGTGGCTCAAGCAAGGGTTTCACAGAAAAGCACATGGTGTTCTGGGTGTGTGTGTATATATATGGTCTTCATTCGGGGTTCTCAAATGTCCCAGACAATAAAGATTCATTATTCAGTGCTTCTTCACTCAGTTTAAGACTGTCCCTTCACTTTGTTACCATTACTTTACCACCAAAAATGCCTACTCTGGTTTCTGAGGCATTCCAAGCCAATGGCGCAGAACCCTTGAGCTTGAAGCCTGTTTTCAGTGCCTCAGGGGTTAAGGGCAAACGAGTAACTGCATTGTCACCAAAAGAAAATGCACTAACTGATTTCATCCAAACAGTTATTGCGGAAAAACCAGACATTGATTCCCCTTTCAGCGTCCTAGATTTGGGGGTCGTTTTGGGCTTGATGGACAAATGGACCAGCAAACTCCCTACGGTGCAGCCGTTTTACGCCGTCAAGTGCAACCCCAACCTCTCCCTCGTCGGCACCCTCGCCGCCCTCGGCGCCAACTTCGACTGTGCCAGCAAAGCCGAGATCGAAGCCGTCTTATCCCTCGGAGTCTCACCTGACCGCATCATCTACGCCAACCCTTGCAAATCCGCGTCCCACATCAGATACGCCGCCAGCGTAGGCGTCAACGTTACAACCTACGACTCCAAAGACGAGGTCGAAAAGATACGTAAATACCATCCCACGTGCGAGTTGCTCCTCCGCATCAAGCCGCCGCAAGACAGTGGAGCGCGCTCCAGCTTGGGCCTCAAATACGGCGCGCTTCCTGAAGAAGTTCCGGAGCTTCTGAGTGCGGCTCACGCCGCCGGACTCAAAGTGACCGGCGTGTCCTTCCACATTGGAAGTGGCGGAGCCGACGCGCAGGCTTACCAGGGAGCCATATCCGCGGCTAAGTCCATCTTCGACACGGCTTCCAAACTGGGCATGCCGAGAATGCGCGTTCTTGACATCGGCGGCGGCTTCACCTCCGGGGCGGCTTTCGACGCCGCCGCTGTGAAAATCAACGCGGCGATTGAAGGCAGCTTCGGGAATGACGAGGAGCTGGTGGTTATCGGCGAGCCGGGTCGTTACTTTGCGGAAACGGCTTTCACGTTGGCCACGAAGGTTATCGGAAAACGCGTGAGGGGAGAGTTGAGGGAGTATTGGATCGACGATGGAATTTACGGAACGCTTAATAACATTGTGTTTGACTACGCTACCGTCACGTGCATGCCACTCGCTTGCACGTCGAAACCTGAGGATCCTTCTTGCAGGGATTTGAAAACCTTTTCTTCCACCGTGTTTGGACCAACTTGCGATTCACTTGACACTGTTCTGACGGATTACCAGCTTCCGGAACTGCATGTGAACGATTGGCTCGTGTTCCCGAACATGGGTGCTTACACAACTTCTTCCGGTACTAACTTCAATGGGTTCAGCTCCTCAGTGAAGTCCACATTCCTTGCATATTCCAACCCTATTATCACGCGGGAACAGACCATGTTCTAGTCGAATCCCAAACTGAAGATGGGCATTTCTTAAATGAGTGTTTTTGTCCTTGACTTGTCTCTCTTTTGCTTGGGAAACTCAATAATGGCGGAATGGGTGGTCGTGGCCGCCGCGTGGTTTCTCTCTTCAATGTATCTTTTTCTTGATTTTGAGACACCTACTTTTAGAGGATCTTTTGTGTAATCTTGCCCACAAATTTTTTTTTAGTCATGTAAGTGCACAAATCGTACCACACTACTTGTCTGTGACTGTTTTTTTTTTGTCATTAATAATTTAGTTTGTTAACATTATTATTATTTTTAATAACTTCTTTTTACACATAATTAAATATAAGTATTTTATGATTAATTATGTAAAGAAGTACGTATAATTTTAGCAACATAACTGATTATGTGTTTATTATAGTTAACTATGTTCAATTTTTAAGCAAATTTCTTACATATGTGCCAAAAAATTATGTTCTTTCCCATCTTCTTATTTTATTTTTCATATATCCAAAGATCTAAATTGGCACTAATTCAAATAGTCTTTGATTTTAAATCTAAATTCGTTTAATTGGATCGTGTTAATTTATTTTTTTTAAATTTAGTTCAAATTTAGTAATTTAAACTAAATTAAATCTACATCTATTTGATTTGGATAATTTGTTGACGTTGAAATCAAGACTACTATATTAAAATTAAATCTTATTTATATTAATTTAGTTGTTCATTGATTTCTTTAAGTTTTATTGAAATTAGTTTAATTGTTATATTTTATTAAATAATTATTTTTTTCAAGAGTAGTTTGTTAATTTTGGGATAAGAAGTGATTAAATAACACAATAGTTTAATATGAGAATGCAGGTTTTGGGCGATTCTGATGGAATCTTTTCCCATTGATTAATTAATTTTTTCTTTATAAAACTTTTCCCTTTTTTTTATCCTGTGGCCATATAAGCACCTGTTTATTCTCTATAACTATCCATTTTTAATATAATGAATTGTTATTTACTAAAATTTTATTATTTTTAATATAATTTTAGAAATAAATAATAATTTATGTGTTGAGTAAAACTATTTTTTAATAGAACCAGGGATGATGTTTCAATTGATACCAAATTGAGGATTTAGATTTTAGAATCATAATTTAATATTGTAAGTTTAAATCTATATTTAAATTGTATTCTTATTATATATGCAATTTATGTAAAATTCTTAAATTGTCCAATTCATACATCATATATTTTTATTTTGTACATTTCATTAGGTGAAAACAAGTTATAATATTAAATTGATACCATATAATAGTAATACAACAAATATTGAAATACAATATAAGAATAATATTGAATTGATACAGTATAATACTTTTTTTAATTTTATTTAACTAAATCCCGTGCATAGGTAAAATACTAGTTGTATCCCAATGAAAATCCGTACATATTTAAATCCTAAATATCGTATTGAATATTAAATTTATCTCATTAAAGAATTAACTCCATAATTATTAAAGAATTAGAAAAAATCTGAGAAAGATAACTCCAGAGACATGTTAAATAATATAAACACACACAACTACATAAATTTTATGTAATCATAATTTTAGATTTTTCAAAATAATTAAATTCTTATTAAATTGTTAGTACTTATATTTATTTTTTAAAACTTGTATATTTTTTTATTTAAAATATACTTTTCTTTACATGAGTTGTTCTAATAAGTATTAATTAAATTACATTTTTTTATTTTCAAAAATTTACTCTGGTTTTACTTTCCCAATTTAAACTACTCCTATATGTTTTTTGTCACATAATATCGAATAATGAAACATTAGTTGCTTTAATTTGTAACGTTAAATCCTTTTTGTTTTGAACTTCATAAACAAGTAACTAAAAAAATATTAAAAATATTAAAATTAATGCAACATGTAATTGTCTTTATAAATAGATAGGTATTAATAGGAAAAAAAAATCAAAGGTAATAGAAAATATATTAAAACATAAGGGGTAATAATTGAAGAAAATTAAAAAGTTTTAAAATAAAAGTTAGAAACTAAGTATCTTGTAACTTATAAACTTGAATCTCCTAACATAAGTTAATTTAAGATATTTTACTAAACTCTCTTTCTTAATATTTTGTTTTTCTTTAAAGGAGGTAATTCCTTTACACTTCAAAACAAGAATAAATCATGATCTTTTGTATGAAAAAGTTGTTTTTTTTTTTAAAAAAAGCCAGAAATGGCATATCGACATAGGCCCAACATACTACTAAACTGGGTAAAAAATGGTGGTCCATTTTAAAATATAGACTAGGTTGGAGTATCAAAATTTTGTATATTTAACTTTTAAAAGTGTGTTGGACCCTAAAATTGTTTCAGCTTATTTATTTTCTACTGACATGGATTGACTATTCTTTCACAAGTTTTTCTTTCTCAATTTAATAGTTACAAATCATGTCTTCGTTATTAGTAAAGAAAGATAAGAGAAGTAAATCTCAAATTAATAAAAAATCTCAAATGATAAGTAGAAAGTTATATAATTTAACACATTGTTATAATCACACTGAATATTAAAAATGAATAATTTTTCTAACTCTGTAATATTTATAGAAATCATAACACCACGAAAGAGTTGAGATAAAATTTTGTTAACTTTATTTTAACTATCATTCCAAAGATGATAGGTAAGGGAGAAAAAAATTTAATATCCAACTTTTCCTATAAAGTATTTTAAAAATGACTTAAAAGCTTTATATTTTTGTTATATATAATGCTAAAAAAAAGAAAACACGAGAAAATTAATATTCATATAATCTCCTTGCAAAACATTTTCAAAACATGAGAAAATTGATTTTCTTATAACTCCATAAAAAAACTTCAAAACCCGAGAAAAATGATTTTTATATTACTCCTTGCAAAACATTTTCAATGATTTTCATATGAGAAAGAGACAACGTGTTTCTATTTTTATTATTCCTTTTTATTTGAATTTTTAATTTTATAATATCAAAATAGTTTAAAAATAAAAGTAATGTTAATAACAATATTACTTAATTATCACGAGATGATTTGTTTATATCATTCATTTATTTGTTAGTTACTATTTTATTATTAAAATAAACGGAGATAAATTATCTTACTTATTTTTCTTCGTATTTTCAATTCATCTAAATAATATTTCATTCCTTCTCATTCTTTTCTCTTTGTCACTCCCCCATCCAAAAATTCATTCCGATGATGATTACTAGTAATAATCTAAAATTCCTCACACGTGATTTATTTCCACAAAAAGAAAAAGAGAAGGAAAAATAACTTATTTCCTTTTATTCAGTTTGATTAAAAAAATATAAAATACAAGAAAATAATGCGGCTTTTTTAGAAAGTTTGAGCTAGTGGTTTAGGTTTAGCTAGTACTAATATAAGATTCACCACCACCTTTTTGCTTGTGTTAACCACAGCACGAAGGTGACAGTGTAAGAAATGATGAAGAAAAAATCTAAGCCACGTCAGAGGATAACATCCAAGCCAACCAATAGCAGCAATGGTGATGAGATGATGAGATAACACCTTCCAAACACACCTTCACTGTACATTATCTGCATCACCCATTGCTCCTTTCGTCTCAGCCACACAAAAACCAATCCACACCTTTCTCCATTTTCTCACTCTATAAAACAAAACCTTCGCTTTTCTCCATTTTGATTTCCCCATTCCACACACAAACCTCACTCGCCAGACCTCTTCACGAACAGACATGGCCGCCGTCACCTCCGCCGCCGTCGCTATTCCCTCATTCACCGGCCTCAAGGCGAGTGGAGCAACCAAAGTGAGTGCCGCAGTTAAACTCTCGGTTCCCCAGGCCCCGCGCTTCGGCGTCAAGGCTTCCCTCAAAGACCTTGGAGCCGCCGTTGTGGCCACCGCCGCCAGCGCCGTTCTCGCCAGCAATGCCATGGCCCTTGAAGTCTTGCTTGGCGGCGGTGACGGCTCTTTGGTGTTCGTTCCCAGCGAGTTCTCCATCGCCTCTGGGGAAAAGATCGTGTTCAAGAACAACGCAGGGTTCCCGCACAACGTTATTTTCGACGAGGACGAGGTTCCCAGTGGCGTGGACGCAGGGAAAATCTCTATGGCCGAGGAAGATTTGCTGAACGCACCCGGTGAGACTTACAGCGTCACTTTGGATACCAAGGGAACGTACAGTTTCTACTGCTCGCCTCACCAAGGAGCTGGTATGGTCGGAAAAGTCACTGTTAACTAAATCTATGTTTCTGTGACTGAACAAGAAAATTCTCGTGGTTCGTTCTTGTGATTTGTTTTTGTAGAAGAGCTTAATTCACATCGTTGTTGTTATCATGGGATATATATATTGTTTATGTGATGAATGGACCGATATAATGCCTTTCTTGTAATTCATTTACTTCAATTTCGTTTCTTTTCCCAGCTTTGATTAATTCTCCCTTTAATCCAAGCTCGTGTTAGTGACTAATATTTTCTTTAATGAAAGTGTCACGTAAGGATGATTAATGAAGTTAGAGAGTTACTATAATCACTTCCATTCTCCTCTGGTCAAAGAAAGAAGAAGTTTTATGGGCATACAAACGCTGACCTAAAATTCACTTATCACCAACCATTCCTTATTATAGCTCACTAGACTGTGAGATGTTGGGTTTGGAGAAGAAAACAGTAGTACGATATTTCGTTAGGCGAATTGCTCTCTATCACGTGTAAACAGGCTTTTATTGTTTTCTTTCTGATCCTACTTCCATTCGAATTAAACCCAAATTATACTATACAAATTTTCTGAGTATGCGTTAGATATAAAGGAATTATGTCTACAGACTTCAAATATTTAGTATAATTTTCTCAGGTTGAGTTAAACATGAAGAATTACGTTGACATGCTTCAAATACTTCGTATAATGACATTTTTTCATATTTGTACGTGGTTTCGAATGTAGTTATTTGCAACACATTTGCAAAGTTGATAAATTCCGGCATGCTTGTGAAGTTAAATTTTTTTGTGAAACTTGAATTTGACATGACGTATTTTTGGGAAGATGAAGTATCATTTGGGTGTGGAGATTTTGCAAAGTTCTGAAGGTATTAGTCGAAGGAAGTATGTGAAAGAGATTTTGGAGAATTTAAGATGGAGATGAGTAATATTGTAAAGAGTCCCCTAGTCCCCGTGTGATAGTTGGAAGTCTTGTTTATATGACTGCGACAAGGCCTGATATGATCTATACAATACGTCTCACAGTAGATTTATGTCAAGCCCAATTAAGTTAAAATAGCTTTACTCTATTGGTTTGTCTAATATATAAACATTACAAAAATGAACACTTTAAAACAAAAATAAGCGTGATTGAATATTTGATGATAAAAATACAAAATTGAAATAGATTATCATACAAAAAATTTGTAATTATTCGTGTAAAAAAAAATTTATATTACAAGGGCTAAAAAATCAACTTTAAAGTTGGATGACCAAAAACAAATATACTTTAAATTTAAGAAACTAAAAATATTTAAATCTTGAATTTTTAAAATATTTATTGTATGTCAACATAATTATATCATTCAAATAAGTTTGTTTATATTTTATATTTGCTGATCTTTAAATTGTTGGAGTTGGGATTCACAATTAACCTTTCTCATGAGGACAATGTTTGACTTTGAGTTAGTACTAATCAAGGTAGAACCTTCATTACGAGATCGTAAAATATATATATATATATATATATATATATATA
>Ga0209489_108838_pt1 | contig 13246 bp, 5 predicted proteins | sample SiratrowhiteBW_FD_187527 | JGI IMG/M metagenome (GOLD analysis project Ga0209489, IMG submission 187527) | Root nodule microbial communities of legume samples collected from California, USA - Siratro white BW (SPAdes) (version 2) | ecosystem: Host-associated > Plants > Roots > Nodule | place: USA... | reverse complement strand
GTTACCACACAACACCATACACACAAGAAACATACACATCATGAAGAACCAATAAAAACCATTTTTTACCACCAACAACCAACAACATAAGTGTAAAACGACAATTAAATACATATTTTGCCTTTCTAGCCATGAATGTTCAAACACCAAATTAGCCTGTGTGCATTAATAATGGTTCTACCACTTCAGTAATAAGCGGTTACCCCTTCTTTCACGAGGGGACACCATAGTGCAAGCTTTGGTGACTCAGCACACATCTGATCCTGAGTCGCCATAACATAAACTAACGTGTCCCGTTGTCAATACATGGGTAACCACTGATGCTCTGTAAACTCAATCGCTTGTTTTACAGAATATATGTGGTTACCCATGTGTTGACGACAGGATACCTTAGTTCATGTTATGGCGACTCAACACAAACATGTTCATCAGTTGCCAAAACAAACAGATTCAAGCAATAGAAACCTAAAAACTTACAAAAAACATTATTTTCTCCACCAAGAACGAAGAAGGATCATGTAAATGACATAAAAGAACAAACTTTACTTCAACAACAAACAGAAATCAAACCCTAAACGTAAAAACCTTTTCAGATCCAGAACAGAACAGTTAAACGACCAAAAAGACTTCATTTTCCATCAAAAACCAAATAAAAACCAAAACTTTACACGCAAATCATTTCACAAACAAAAAAAAAACATCCTTTTGCATCAACAATCACTTAAAACAACAACCTTTACATGCTTTTCAAACATAAACGAAATAAAAAACCAACCTTTTGCTAAGACGCAGAGTGCGAAGACCTTTACAGCGCAGAGAAACCTTCTTAGACGACAGAGAGACAGTGAAGAGAGCGAGAGTGAGAGCACAAGAATGGAGAGGTTGAGAACGACAGTGAGACCACGAGAAGGAAGAGTTTGAGAGCAACAGTGAGAGCACGAGAACGAATGAAGAAGTGGGAGACGAAAAAACAGAGAGCGCTGTAGAGTGAGAGAGTGCGACTGAGAGTGGGAACGAAGAAGCGGGAGAGCGCTGCAGAGTGAGAAGCGGACTTTTAGAATTCTGAAAATGTCCCACTTTCCACGCTGGCATAAAATATTCATATTTTTTCTCACGTCAGCGGTGTCAACTGGAGGTATGCCACGTAGCAGTGTCAACCTAACATTGCTCGTCAACAAACCAATCATTTCTATTCTACGTGATGCTCAAGCAAAACCATTCTATATAAATTATGTTGTCACATGACTTGTCTTAATCCCACATAAAAAAAAAGATCTAAATAAAAGGTATAACAAAATGAATTTTCCTGTTCTTTGATATTTATGAACTTCATTTACTATAAGATACATTATAAAATTAAATTTTTAATTGACTTCATAAAAAAGTTATTAATAAGAAAGAAAAAGGATGGATAGAATGAAAAACAAGTGATTTTAATTCCCCTTCCACCCTCTTTCACTTTTACCCCTCCGAATCCCAATACACCTTTTAAAATATTTTCTAAAAGTTAGCTCTTTCCTAAGTTTAATTAATCTCTTTCCACATGTTCATAACCTCACTTTTCCTAATCCTTTGTTTCTAACTACATGACTTGTGAAAATGAGAGACGATTACTTAAAAGTGTATAATCAATTATATCATAAATATTTTATCAATATTTACAGCATCAAATTGTCACATATATTATATACTAATATTTATGTCATACAATTATCTTATAAGTATTAATAAAATATTTATGTTTTTTATCTATACCAATAATAATAATAATAAACAATTAAAAATAATAGATAAGATTATTAATAAGAAATATCTATTCTCCTTCTCCTATTCTATATAATTTTACTTTCCTTTCATTTATTTTCCTTTTATTTTTACTTTCTCACTTTATATCTTTCAATCCAACAAAAGCTAAATATTTACACATCGATCCTTACCATTCAGCACAAATACCCTATGTTCTTTCCCTGACATATTCAACCTTAAAATCTTTTGTGATCGGAGCAACATAGACTCAACACAAAAAATGGTATATGGTTTTGGATTTAGTCAGCCCAAACATGTAGCTTTGAGACTTATGGTTAAGATTGAACCTGTAGTTTTATTAGGTATTCTTCTATTTACCCATAAAATATGCCACATGGTTCACTTTGATTCATCATTGTTGGAAGATTAGGTTATTTATTATGCTGCAAGGATAAGGAAGACACGAAGAATCAACTTTGTCGGTATTTTATCATTCATATTTTTCATTCATTTGCATCTTAATCACATAACTTATTTTCTGCCACCTAAATAATAGGAACTAATCCAAAAACCTGTCTCATCATCAATACATTGTGTGAGTTTTACGATTTTCTTTTCTAATATTTATCCTATCTGACTCCACATGAATTTTAAAATAGACTTTTGTTTTCTTCCATCATATTTACATATTTATTTATATATTTTTTGTCAGCCTATAGTGTACATTCTCGAGAATGTGAAATAATAGATTTATACTAACTCATTCATTTGAACCAACAGTGTCAATTAGTTAAAATTACTTATTGTTATTTTTATAAGCAATGCGGTAATGATTTCCTTTTTATCAATTATTATGCTGTAATAAAAAAACTATTTAAGATTTTTTTATTTGACATTTAATTAATCTATTTCTTATTGGGTCTGTTTATATTAAAGTAAAACAATATTTTCAATCACATGTCTATATATACTTGTACTTTAAAATAAAATCTCAATCCTTAATTAAGGGATTCAAATATGGATTATTTTATATCAACTACTATAGCTGTTCCAATACTGCAATATGATGCTTAGTGCTGGGGCTGCATTATGTGTTTAAATTAATTTTTTATGGGCAACCTTTAATAGTTTTTACGAGGACGAAAATGCGAGAATGTGGCGGTTTTGTTTCTATGAGGAGAAATGTGTGGAGAGACACGAAGATGGTTCATTTTGGTTCTACTGTGAAAAGAAAGAATGAGAAATACCCATGAAAAGTCAGTAATTGATATCTTTATTTCCATTTTTTTCTGTACAGCCAGATAAACATCTGATAATTAACAATTGTTTCGTTTTACTATTGTTGCTTCCTTTGCTCTGCCTTTTTTGTTTTTAGTATATATATTTTTTTTATGCTTTCTTCTTCATCTAAGACCACAACTTCCTATTTGGTTTCGCAAACTCTTCTTTTATTGTTGTTCTGTTATCATGGTTGTTTTTGATGGTTAATGAGGCCAGTATAATTTTTTAAGCAGATAGTAATTATGACCATGCTATAATCAATTACGTTGAAAAAGTACATATAATCAATTATGGGTGTAAGAATATCTGATTATTATGTGATTTTTTTTTAACATATTGATTGTGCATCACTATAAGATGGTCTTAGATATGATTCCAATGATGCTATGATTGTGTTGCAATAATATTGCAGTGATGCTTAGTAGTCTTCAATGATAATGCCATCATGACAAACCCCTCAACTATAATAAAATAATAATAAAAAATATATTTAAAGAGTAATAATAAAAATAATAAATTAAAAAGTAATAAGAAATAAAAATAGAAACACTAACATTAATATATAAATTAAATAAAAATTATTAATAAAAATATTAAAAAATATTTAAATAATAATATTATTATTAACAATAATAAAATCATAATTTAATATTTATTTAAAAATATTTTATAATAATTAGAAAATTTTGATTAATTTATTAAATATATTATTTTATAATTTTTTAAAATTTATTATATCAATTAAATTATTCACAAATTTTATATATATTTTTTTTTTCATTTTTCTTCATTTTCTATTCTCTCTTCTTGAAAAAAGATAAACAAAAGTATACAAAATTTATTGTCTTAAAATTTTATATTTAAAATAATATAGTTATATCTCTTATATAAATTAATTCACGATTCATTGAATCTAAATATTTCTTAGCTGGTATCAACTCTTTCCCATATATATTAAAACCCAGTAATTAGTTCCACATGGAAATCAAAAGTCTCCCGTTATAAACCCTGACCCTGACGTGTATTTCCACTTGAATAGCCTAAAAGCAACAGGTTTAATATCATATTTTATTTGAAGGTTGTGTATAAATTAAGCCTGGAATGGATTTTAAGTAAACCAGATGATGTTGAAGCTGGTGCTCACAACCTAAAGTACTGTGTGGGCCATAAATTAAAAAATTACAGCAAACAAATTGTCTCGTACTAACAAGAACATAGATAATTAAGAAGCTGCATTGATATGGTTTTTGCCTAATGAAAATTTGATAGCTAAAAAATAGAAATTGTACTTGCATGCTATAATTTATCATGTGATGCTATCATATTAATAAATCATTTCATTTTATAAGGAATTAATACATACATGCATACATACTCTCACTGCCCATTACAGTATTAAGAAATGTAGGATTCATTATTATATAAAATGAATACCTGGCTTAATGGATTTCCTACGTACCTGTCTTAAAGTTGTGAATTAATTAACCTGAGGAGGTAGCTGTAGAGAAGTTGATCTTCTCCTTCTGTAAGTGGCGTGCATAGGGAGGGAAATGACCCTCAGAAAATAAGTTATTCACCATGTTCCAGCATAATTCTTTTCTCGCATGCAGAGCAATAGTGTTTTATATGTTATTTCGAAAGTAAAAAGTTTAATTATGTTTTAAGTATTTATATATCAATGTATGTCTAAAGTTTTCAAAATTGGTAATAAGATCTGACACTCACACATGAACTTGTGATATAAAATTATTATTTTGATAGTTTCTCATTTTTTTTTCTTGTTGTATTTGGAAATGTTAACAAATAGAGTAAAAGATGCCCTATCATCTTTGTTGTTGTGGAGAGTTCCCCACCTATTGGAGTCTTCCATGGTGCTTAAGGTTGGCCCCGACCACCTATGTTGCAAAGCATACAATAGAGAGCCAATAAATCTAATACTCTGTCACTTTGCATTACAGTTCTCAAACAAGTGGAACTAAATACATCATTGTTCACAATACATCTTCATTAAGGTTGTTTCTCACAGCAGGGTAACTGAATGAACCCAAATATTCCTCACTAATCATCAGCAATTGTCAAATGGGCACATGCATCAAACTAATAATGAAAAATCTTGCATTTTTACATTTCTGAGCTTCTGCATTCTAAAGGGTATATCCATTCCAGTACAATTCATAATAGCCACTTACCTATTCAATTGACTTTCATTACCCCAATCTTATCTTCACATATAAATAGGAGTGTCATAGCGTATTGTAACATATTTATTTCTAGCTCTCTTTTCCCTATTTTCACCTCTTCTATGCAGTTTAATCTTTCAACTTGTCTTATAATGCCTTATAGGCCCTATGCTACTATTATAAACAAAAAGCGTACAAGGGGGATCTCCTTGCCTAATTTCCTTTGGCAGACTAAACTCTGACAAGAATTAAAGCAAAATCTAGGATAAGAAGTGCAGAGAAGCAAATGTATCTATAACACATTTCATGACAACAAGAGTAATTTCAAATTTTTCAGGAGTGACAAGAGTGAGAGAAAAAAAGATGTTTAATTATAAATATATATTTTAAAAAAGCTTACCATTCGGTAAAATGGAAATTCATGTATGACATGGTAGATAGGATTAGAAATTGTCTAGTTTCAACATCTATTTCAGTGTTGGTCAACGAAAGATTCCGGTTATAACATGAAAGACTTGCGCTATATATTTAATAACAATGTTTTGTCACCTATTGTCTATGTCATTAGCCATTTACACTACAAGCAATGTGTCGAAGAATTAAGAATCTAATCGTCATTCGCAATCAGTCCATTGTGAAGAACTCTGATTGGACTGTGATATTAACTTGTCATTGTAAATTAAGTTAGTTAATGGAAGAAGCACCCATGCATTACCAAAAATTAAACAATTTGAGTTATTAAAATACAGAAGGCGTGCAAAACTGGCAAATACATTATATTTGGTGCGTCTTAATTCATGAACTCCAAGAGGAAATATGTCCATTACAGATGCATGCCAGCATAACATCACACTAAGCTAGCACAAAGGTGACACTGATAATATACTATTTGAAGGTTGTTATTCTGGATCACTTTCATTACATCATTCTCAAGAGAGTATGTGCTTAAATGTATAAGATTGATTTAATTAATATATGCAACCTAAAGGATATAGCACACAAGTTTTGAATTGAGTCAAACACACGAGGCCACTGAGTAACATGATCAAGTCCCAAGTGGCGTTTTTGTGTGAATATATAAATCTAACATCTCTCGTATCATTGTCTATAAATTAAGCCTATTTACGTTTCCACATTCATCGTAGCCTAGCTTCTTGTGTAATTTGTAAATTATAAACAATGAAGAAAGGTTACTACCTTGGTCTAATCAATATGTTGATGTTGCTTTTGGTAGTAAGGTCCCAATTGACAACAGATTTCTATAAGTCATCATGTCCCAATCTTTCCAAAATAGTAAGGAGAGAGGTTCAAAACGCTCTCATGAATGAGATGCGAATGGGTGCTTCTTTGCTTCGCCTTCACTTTCATGATTGCTTTGTCAACGTGAGTTTAAGTGATATGCATGACTTTTTTTACGTGCACACTTCAGTCAAATAATTGTTTGGATATTAAATCTTATTTTCATTTATATATATCTTAAATTGTTTCCTTTGAACATGATCAGGGTTGTGATGGATCAATACTACTAGATGGTGGTGATGATGTAGAGAAGTCTGCTATTCCTAATCGGAACTCTGTTAGAGGATATGAGGTTATAGATACAATCAAAAGTTCAGTGGAGAGTGCATGCAGTGGGGTTGTCTCCTGTGCTGATATATTAACCATCGCTGCCAGAGATTCTGTTGTCCTAGTAATTATATTCAAAACTCATTATTCCATATCTTATTTTCTTCATTGAGAAGTGTTTAGCTAACTTCGCATGTTTCTTAAACCTTACTATGTATCACTCATAAAATCATAATGTTTGGTAGAGTGGTGGACCTTCTTGGAAGGTTTTGCTAGGACGAAGAGATGGAACAGTATCAAACGGAACACTGGCAAATACTGCTCTTCCTTCGCCATTTGATCCATTGGATACCATCATTTCAAAGTTTGCTGATCAAGGCCTTAATCTCACAGATGTTGTTTCTTTATCAGGTAACAGAGTAACCTTACAAAAACTTTGTGGTTAAAATTGTTCCAATATATATATGTGTTAACTCATTTATATGAATCCAATTATACGTGAAGGTGCCCACACCATTGGCCGAGCAAGGTGTACATTTTTCAGCAATAGATTGTCCAACTTCTCAGGAACTGGTGCACCAGACACTACACTAGACACTGCCATGCTCTCAGACCTGCAAAGTTTGTGTCAAAATGGAGATGGAAACGCTACTGCAGTTCTTGATAGAAACTCATCGGATCTATTTGACAACCACTACTTCAAGAACCTGCTCAGTGGAAAGGGGCTTCTCAGTTCTGACCAGATTCTATTTTCTACTGATGAGGCCAATTCAACTTCTAAACCTTTAGTGCAAAGCTATATCGATAATAGTGGCCTCTTCTTCGGGGACTTTGCCAATTCTATGATCAATATGGGGAACATAAATCCAAAGACTGGGTCTAATGGAGAGATTAGGAAGAACTGCAGAGTGATAAATTCCTAGTCATATGAATCTGGCTTTGCAAGATCTATATATACTTAATAAGCAGAAAATCAAGTGTTTTCTAGTTATATTAGGTAGTTAAGGTTGCTGTTGTTGTGTATTTATGTGTCTAGTTACTAGAAATGGAATTTCAAAATGGAATGTGCTTTTCAGGTCCCACACAGTGGATGTGAGAACCTAACCCAACCAAAGACATATTATAATAACAAGATTGTCTAATATCTTACCATTCAGTCTCTGTGGCATAGAATTTTGTTACATATAACATTTATTTACTTACTATGACAAATTTTGATGTCTTTTTATTAAAAATCTAAAAGGTTAAAAATTATGAATAATATACTTAAATAGAAATATAGATGGTATATTTCAATTAATAGATAGTAATGTTGGAAGTTTTATAATATTTTTAAAATAATGATCCAATTTTTAAAGTGAAATAACTAGTTTTTTCAACTTATTAAAAATATTTTAGCTAGTAAAAGACTAAATTAAGATATGTATAAAATTTTACTAACAAAAGAAAATGATAAAATATATTTTGTTTTGGTTTGTTTATTACTGATGAAATTTATTAAAAAATGTTCAATTTTGGATTATGAGAAATACATTAAAACCAGTGCATTCTTTAACGAAATATAAGAAAAACAAATAATTTCTTTTTAAGATAAAAAGTTGGAAATGTTACGGGAAACCAAAATAAAACAAAATAGTTGATTTCATTGTTAATCTTATTCATTTTCTACTTCTCTCACACCTTATACTTTGGGCTTAAAGTATAATGATGAACTTAAATGATTTTTGAAGTGTAATTTTCTTCATTAAAATAAGATGACACATGAGTTTATTTAATTAGATAAAATACATAATTATAATTATAATTTGATTATATAATTTTTATTAACATTAATGAACATGAACATGAACATGTAAAAGAAATTGAAAGGGTGAAAGATGAATAAGAAATAAAATTCTTATTTGTATTATAGTTTTATTATATATTTATTTCTTTATGTTTTTTTAAACCACCTTCTTGTTTCTCTCTTTTTTTTTTCATGTTGGATTGTAAGTTGAAAACACAAGTTTAACTTTTTATATTACACTAATTTATTTCTAGTGTAACTTGATATTTATTATTGGAGTTTTTTTTGTCTATCTAGTAAAAAAAGAATAATATATAAAAGATGAAATATAAAATTTATTTATTGTTTTGATTTGTTTGATTTAGAGAGATTGATATATCCAATATACATATGATTAATTAATAGCATAATGTGAGTTCATATGATTAAAAAATAATTTAATTTGATTCAAATTTAAAACATTAGATTAAACTCCATACAAATCTCATGTTGAAAGTAATACCAATCCTAATCTAAAATTAAAAAAATACAAAAGAATTATTGAAAATATAAAATAAAATAAAGCCGTTTGAAGCATTGCTCGTGGTTGCAGAAGAGCTGAAGAGCCCACAGTAAGAAAGAAAAAAAAAGGTGCGGCGAGGGTGAAGTTGGAGTAACTAACAATGTATGGTGACGCCACCAACTGGGACGAAAATGCATACAGGGAAACGGTTCTGAAGGAGAGGGAAATCCAAACGCGAACCGTTTTCCGAACCGCTTGGGCTCCACCCTACGATGTCGACACTCTCGTTGTTGCCTCTAGCGACGGTTCCGTCGCATCCTACTCCATCTCTTCCTTCATCGCTGCCTCTAAGCTAAAAAACGTTAGCATAATCTCAATTGCTCTTTTCTTTCTTATTTTATTCAATTCAACCGATTCTGCTTGGCTTCAACTATTGCTTACTTCCACTGCTCGCGATTTCACTTCGCTTGACCACCACCAAACTAACTGTTCTTATTCGTTGTTTTTGCGTTTGTTGCAGCCTTTTGGTTTTGTTAATGCGGATACAGATAAGTATGTATGCGTTCAGAATGTTTGCTAAATCAATTATTTATTTATTTATTGGTCTTAGGGTTAACCGTGTTTCGTGTGCGTTGCTATTGCTATTGGTCTAGGTTATCGGCTCAACCTAATTGCTTCATTCAAGCGCATTGTGGACCTGCATATGATGTCAAATTTTATGGTGATGGTGAAGATGCTTTGTTGCTGAGGTTCAAATTATTACTCTTTTTTTTTTTTTTTTCTGTTTCGCTACTCTTGTTGTCTTCTCATGATGAACCGCGTTAGGACATTTTTCTGTTTGGTCATTGTGTATATAAACAGGGTGACTCAAATGTAGAGTATAAGAGCATGGCTTTTGTGTTTGCTGCCGATTGCTTCTTACTTTCTACTTAGAAGAATTTCTGTTCGCCCATTTAAATTTTGAAATGAGAACATTGTGGTTTGTGGTGCTAATTATCTTGTGTCATCTAGCTGTGAGTAAATAGATCTGGATTCCAGTTTCTGTGTTGGCATTGTCTTTCAGATTTTTGTTTGATGTCTGAATTTGGTATTCTTATAGCAACTCCTTGCTTGTATAGTTGTTAACCCTAAGAACCGGTTCTTGTGTGGTTCCACCGATGCAGTTGACTGATCTGGCAGTCAATTTTAAGAACGGTCTATAGGAACTGGTTCTTCTCAGTAAAATATATTTTTTAGCAAGCAATCTGTGGGAAAGAGGAGGGAAAATAACTTTGAATCACAACCAGAAAATCCATCAAGTGGTAACTGAAACACCCACAAAATACAGCATCCTGAAGCGTGGGACAAAACTAAGAAGTGACAAAATACAACTGCTTGTCACTGAAATTGATGTAGAAAACTAGCTTTTACATTGCCCCACATCTTCGCATCATGTCTTAAACTGCGTCGAAGTGTGAGAATTGGAAGGCTCAGTTGCAATTGTGTCTGAGCTGGCGATGAGCTAAAAGAGAAATGGAAAGATTTGGGTGCCTTTGATTTGGGTGATAGGGATTTTGGTCTGAAGGTGAAACTGTACCTGAATTATAAAGTGAGGAGCGAAGGGAACCAGGATATGAAAACGAAAAAAGGATCCTATCATATATTATTGCTTTTTCCCGTTTGAAATAAAGATAAAAATATAGAAGTGTCGGGTAACTTGTGGAACCCATTAAGTTCTTAAATGTTGCACCTTTAAAGGGAAAAAAAAAACTACTGAAGTTCTTACATTGATGTGGTCAGTGTTATCAATGGTGGATGGTGAAAGGCCAACATTATGCCATATGACCATGCCATCTGGCCTCTGGAGTCACCATAGTGGGCTTCCCCACACAATTTGATTATGGTGAGTGGCAATTAATTGCATGATGAGCTAATTGGACTTGCTGTATTAGGGTTTTGTTTTTAAGAGAAGGGAATTTCTGTATACTTGCTATTTATGTAATTGTGTTAGCAAACATTATAGTTACTAGATGCAAGAAACAAACATATTAAGCATCACGTGTATTGGCATAACTGTGGATGTTTAAGTTATCACTTGGCACAAGTCCTAATAGCATTTTATCTTGCAGCTGTGGTGATGATGGTCGGATTCGAGGATGGAAATGGAAGGAATTTTCAAGCTCAAATTATTTTGTTTCTTCACAAGGTGATAATGCTTGTCTGGGAATGGTTCATTGTTTTCTTTGTTTTCCCATAATTATATTGTTTAATTATGTTTGGGAATGGTACGGGTATAGGTGATACCTGATTTTTAAAATTGGGTATGGGGATAGGATAGGTATGAACATATCCGTCCTGTCCCCGACCCCATACTAATTTCTGTTCTCATACCCGTCTCTGTTTTAAATTACTAAAAGACCTTTAATTTATTAGGTAATCTAAAAAACTTATATTAACTTTTATTTGATCTTTAGTTTTGTAGATTATTTCTAGGTCATACATTCAATTATTTTACTTTTTTTATAATTATGTGACTTTTATCCAATTGTTATTAGATAGTCTTATTTGATATTTATGCAATTAATTTCTTTCTTGATATTTGACATTGGAGAAAAAGAAATATATATCCTTTTAATATTGAATAATTGATAATATTATGTCTACTTTACAATTATTTCTATTTTTTATTAAAAAATTATTTAATTAATATTTGAAACTGTAAGCAGGCTGGTACGGCACGGGTACGGGTATACCTGCTCTCCAATGTGGATGGAGATGTGACATGAAATTTATACTTGTTCAGTATGAGGATGAATTTTTACTTTGAAAATAGAGATAAGATAGTCAAATCCACACATGTCCCGTCTCATTGCCATCCCGAAGCATGAGACTAGGTATTTGTGGGTAGTCCTATAGTATATAGTGAATCAATAGTAGATGACATGATAAGTTCAACAAACCTTGTTGGGATACACTTTTAATACCACCTTCTCTACCTCACAAAACTAACTTATTATGTGATGTTTGACCCTCGTATATATTATAGTTTGATCATATTTCTACTTGATGTGGAATCTCCAAATGTTTTATTCAATCTATCATTTTCAGTTACTTTAATAAGGATGTAAAATTATAAATAGTTTATAATAGAGCATCACAGTGGAATCATAGTGCGTAGGGGTGTAGAGCAGCCTCTGGCTACTGGGGCTGCCTGAAGTGAAGCAGTTTGGCATAGCAGTAGTTGTGAGGACCAAATATCAAGTATAGCAGTTTTATGCATTTTTTCCGAAAAAATCCTCTTATAAGTGACATTAAGCCTTCTCGAGTAAGGGGGGCGATTTGGGGATTTCAATTTCCAAAACGGAAATCTACAGTCATAACAGTGGTGAAAATGATAAAAACTTGAATTAATTGATGATTCCTATAGACTAAACTTGTATTTGACTTTTGTAGGGATTTAGTTGTATGTTTTGTTTAAGACGTATGTTACTTTTTATATGTGCTTGTCATAATTTTTAAGAACCTATTTCGATAACTTCTCCATATATAATACTATATGAACTATATAAAAATTTTAAAGCATGCTATTTCGCCATTTGGGATTTAAAACTATTAAAATAGAGAAATAGATATAGGATTAATTCCCTTGTGTGTAAATACACATAAAGGGATATTTATTTATAAATGATAAAAATAACAAAAATAATAACAAAATAACAGAGAACATGGGCTAAGTCCGTTATATTCAATACTTCCCCTCAAGCTGGTGCATATAAATTGTATGTACCAAGCTTGTTACAAATATAATCAATCTTGGGACCCCTTAAAGATTTGGTAAAAATGTCTGCCAATTGATCATTCGAATTAACAAACTCGGTCTTGATGTCTCCAGATGTAATTTTTTCTCGAACAAAATGACAATCAACTTCAATGTGTTTAGTCCTCTTGTGAAAGACGAGATTTGAGCTAATATGAAGAGCAGTCTGATTATCACATATGAGTGTCATTTGACTGACCTCTCCAAATTGCAATTTTTTTAGTAACTGTTTGAGCCAAATAAGTTCACAGGCAGCTAAGGCCATGGCTCTATATTCAGCTTCAGCACTAGATCTTGCCACAACATGTTGTTTCTTACTCTTCCAAGATATCAAATTACCACCAATAGAAACACAATATCCGGAAGTAGATCTTCTATCTGATGGAGAT